>VOFK01002962.1_pt1 | contig 267842 bp, 282 predicted proteins | sample 5384121 | NCBI WGS metagenome assembly VOFK01 (sample SAMN12384730, study PRJNA508395) | human gut metagenome | isolation source: healthy gut J | host: Homo sapiens | reverse complement strand
ATTTTTTTCTTTGCCATTGCCGGTACTGAGAATAACATGGTTGCTGCCATTGCTGCTGCTGTTACCTGAACTAATTTCTTTTTTAACATGATTATTACCTCTTTTCCTTTTTTCTTTTTTTGTGAAACCAATGACAACTCTCATTATCTTTATTTTTGCCATGATTTCAACCCCTATTGCACCAAACGACATTTACAGTCCATTTTTGGTCGATTTACGCATTTTCTTTACGATGTAAGGTGGTGCTTGTAAACCTGCTGTCAATAATATTCCAACAGAAAAACAGATTGTATAGATGTACTTTCCTAACAAGAATAAAACTATATCTAACAGTCCGAAAAATATCACACAAAATACTGTTATTTTTTTATATGTCCTTTTCTCGTCAGTATCAAGTCTTCTGTTTTCACTGTCTATTGGACTAAATGCAATCAGGCTCACAGATGCAATACCTGTAGCTATTGCCAACTTCCAATCGCATTGCATATGCATTGATACCATTATGCACAAAAACAGTAGAAAACCAGACCCCATAATACAAGTGTGCAATTTTTTTTTTTTTTGCATGATAACCACCGCTAAATTTTCTCAGAAACATAAACGGAAAAATAAGAGCAACTCCGTGTTTTACGCTTCCCAACCCAAAGCCAATACCTCCAGCTAGGATAAGTGGTGATACCAATAGCAGCAAAGCTATGTAATGCATACTTGTAAAGTTCCTTATCTGCTTCATTTATCACATTACACCGGATCATCCAATCAACTACTGTATCTGTACATTTTTCCATTACTTGTTTCTCCTGTAATTCATTAATTCTTTCGGTGCCTTAGGCTGATACATAATAAATACAAGAAGCTGTGTTAGCTTCAGTCTGTAGCACAACATCTAATGCTGCTTTCATCCCTTTTGCAACCGATTTAGTTACCCGTTTCTTCATAATGTCCTCTCTCCTTCCTAAAGATTATCATTGATTTTCACATAAACAATCATATACCACTTTAATCAAATAAACGAGCCCTTCGGAATGAACGGAATGATTCTCTTCAATTTTGGAATAATCTTCCTATTTTCCGCGTAAAAAATAATATGTGATACAGAATTATTTATATATAAATTATACTTTATTCAATATGTGGCAGAATAGTTCTTTGTTACATTTTTTCTTTTTATTTAGTTCTATTGGTAAAATTCTACTGAAAGAAGGTGGAATAAATAGAATTTCAATATGAAGGTATGGGAAACCGCATCAAAATACGCAGAAAAGAATTACGAATAAAACAGGCAGAACTTGCCGAAAAAATTAAATATATCCAATAACCATATGTCATCAATCGAAAACGGAAGGGCAAAAACCAAGTCTGGATATTTTCATCCGGATTTGTGATCTACTCAATGTTACACCAGACTACCTTCTGCTCGGCAGCATGCATGCTTATAATATTCCACAGGATATTATTGATAAACTACGGTTATGTAATCAATCCGACATAGAATTTGCCGGAGACTTTATCGAACTGCTTGTAAAACGAAATAACAAAACACATAATGAACCAAAATTGTAATTAAAATGTCTTTTCATACGCATTTTTTGCATTTGGAAATTCTATATGATAAGATGTATGTAAATATACATTCATTAGAAAGCCAGGTGCAAAAATGCGTATTTTAATTTGTGATGACGATACTCTGATAATAGAACAATTACAGAAATATATTGAATCCTACTTTGAATCAAACCATTTAAAATGTCCCGAATTAGTTTCCTTTACCAGTGGCGAATCTTTATTGGCTGATAAAAACGAAAAAGATATTGTTTTTCTGGATATTGAAATGCCCGGTATGAATGGAATTTATGTAGGAAATGAATTAAAAAAAGCAAACAAAAATGTCCTTATTTTTGTGGTGACCTCATATTCCGAATATCTGGATGAGGCAATGCGTTTTCATGTATTCCGCTATCTTTCCAAGCCTTTGGACAAACAGCGTTTTTTCCGAAATATGAAAGATGCCTTAACATATTACAATTCCATTACTACCAAAATTCCTGTTGAAACTAAACAGGGTGTGTATTCGTTTCCCGCTTCTCAAATCATTGCCATAGAAGCACAGGAACGAAAAAGTAATTGTACATACTGCCCGGCAGGATTTTGACTCCATTCATAATATGGACTACTGGCTGGAACATCTCCCCCAAAAAACAGCTTTTTCCAAACACACAGAAGCTTTATTGTTAATTTCGAACATATTGTAGACTTTGATCATTCAACCATACATTTATCGAATCAGCAGATTACCGCCTACCTGACACGCAGGAAATACAGTTCATTTAAAAAATGCTTATCTACTATATCCGGAAAGTATGAGGTAAAAATAGATGGAACATATCATTTTTTTTTTTTTAGCTTTTTACAGAAGCGGTTATATTATGGCAATACGCCTCCAGCCTTTTTTTACCTCTTCTTATAGCAATAAAATAAAAAACTGGCACTATTGAGTGCTTTTTATGCTATATTGTTTCTTATTTCCCTGCTAGGACAAACAGGGCTTAATGCCATCAGTTTTTTTGTGATTAACACTATTTTTCTTTTATATGTTGTTTAAGCTCAAGTTGTTATTGGCACTATTCCATTCCGCCATACTTACAGCAATTATGGGACTATCTGAACTTGCAGTTTTCGGAATTATATCAAGGTTTTTTCCGCATTTTGTCTTAGAAACAGATGCCGGAATTATTTTTTATACGGTTTTTTTAGCAAGATTTTATTTTTTGCAGTCATCTATTTATTAATTCATCTGCTCAAAGGAAAAAATATAAATCAGGAACAGTACGATCGCTCAGGAACTTCTTTTAATGCTAATTCCGGTTTCGTCTGTTTTTATTATGTTTACTTTTCTTGCTATTGGTGAAACATCAGCCTTTGCCCAACCTGTTGATTTTATGGTAACAATCTGTGCTGTTTTTTTGCTGATGGTCAATCTGCTTGTATTTGGCATCAACCAATATAATCAGAAAAAAAAATCACAGGAATATACCGATATGCAGTTGTTGCTCCAGAAAGAATCGGATTTTGCCCAATACTATGAAATGATACTTTCGCAAAGTGAAAATCAAAGTATTCTGATCCATGATATAAAAAAACATCTTCAATCTATCAAATTACTCAATGAAAAAAATGATTCTGATAAAATAAATGCTTATATACAACAGCTTTTGGAATCTTCTGACTTAAAAGAAACCTCAAAAATCTGCGATAATGAAATGCTGAATGCAATTCTCTGCCGCTATCAGCGACAATGCAACGAGAAGCACATTGTTTTTCATACTGATATCAAAGTGATACTGTTCAAAATATTTACCAGCACGATTTGACATCGTTATTCTGTAACTTATTGGATAATGCATTGGAATCAGCAGATAACATCCCTGATTCTTTTATTGAGCTTACCGTAGAAAAAAAGAGAAAATTCACCTTTTTATTATTATCATACTCATAAATTCCTGCCGAAGCACCCCTGTGTATGATCAGGATGGACTTCCTGTATCCCATAAAGCAAATAAGGGCAGACATGGCTTCGGAATCAAGAGTATTAAAAAAGTCGTGAAACAATATCACGGAAATTTGCAAATGTATTATGATAATGATTCCGGTACTTTCCATACAATCATAACCCTGAAACAATAAATGCTAAAAAAAATTAGGCAATCACGAACTTTTTATGTGATTGCCTTTTTTGCGCATTTCTGTATGGACTGAACTTGTTTTGTACCTCTAATAGTGGAGCGAACTCCTGTAATCTTTAAAATGTTTGTTTTCTAAACACTCCCTGGCACAACATTTAAAGTTTCCATTGACGTTTCCATTCTATATTTGCTAAACTAATACAATTTTCCTCAAGCAATAATAATTCCCTCCTTTTGTATATTTGAATAATACGGCAAGCTGTTTACCCAATTTTTAAAGTGTTTTTCATTTTTAATATTCACACTTATCGGCACACCATACTCAAGTTCAATATCATAAGCTGCATCAAATATTTCATCCTCTATCTGTATAATCCTATCATCCGTCAGCTCCGTCAAAACCATTATATCCATATCTGAATTATCTCCATAATCTCCTCTTGCATATGAACCATATAATATCATCTGCTTTAACGAATCACCCATAATGCTTTTTGTCTTATTTCTGAACTCACATAATATCCGGTTTCTATCACTCATATTATCACTTCCTAATTCTTATAAAACAATTGTAGCTATTCATTTTCGCACCATATTTCTGATAAATATATCTTAACATCAAACCCTATTAAATACAAGAAACAGTTGCATCCCCTTATATATGCAGTTTCCGAAACTGCGCCGGTGTCATCCCGGTAAGTTTCTTGAACATGACGATAAAATGGCTGGCATCTGAGTATCCCACATCAGATGCTATATCCTGCACCTTGCGCCTGCTGTTTATAAGCAGTAATTCCTTGGCTTTATTGATACGGTAGTTTGTCAGGTACTCATACACCGAGCAGTTCATAAACTCCGTAAAAACACGCGATAGATATTGCTGCGATACAAATACACGATCGGCAAGCTCCTTGGCGCTGATATCGTCCATGTAGCTTTCTTCTATAGCATCTATAACAGGCTTTATAAAACGCACATAGCTTTGGTCATCACTGTCGTGTGTGTGATTAGACTGGTCTGAAAGCAAAAGCATGATGCCATAACAGTCGAGTGAGAGCATTTGCGTATCACTGGAGCGTTCCTTAAAGTCTTCTACTGCCCTGTTAATCGCTTCCGACACATCCATCCCCTTATTCTCATCAATCAGCCCGGTATTCCTTTTCATCAAACATTTCCCTGAAGGCTGCCGCCATTGTCCCTGTAAAAGTGGCAAACTCTGTTTTACATGGCAGGCTATTGCCGGATGAGATGTTTTTATTGTGATAGGAATGTGGCACGTTTGGAGCAATAAGAATCCCCTGCCCCTTTTGCAGCTCAATCGTATGACTGTTTGACAAAATATTGTCCGAAACAGCCTGATTTCTGCTGTATACCGTTACCTCGCCCACGCCCTCCTTCGTCTGTAAATAATGGTACAGCGGATACCCCTCCGGGCGCGTCACGCTTTCCTGCTCCCAGTCATTACCGACAGAGTCGAATTGAAACGGTTCTCTTGCGAAATTGCTTCCAAAATAAATAGGCATGCTTTCTCCTTTCAAAAACGGTTTAGTTTCAGAATGTTATATAATTTGGTTTATGATGTTATACTATTTTCCGTAAATCTATTATATGATTAGTGGATAAGGAAACACATTTATAGTTTAAGAATATCATAATATTGGGGTTAATACCATAACGGAGGAAAAAAAAATGCAGTCAAAATTCAAAAGAATCCTTTTCGGAGGAGATTACAATCCAAACCAGTGGCCTAAGGAGGTCTGGGAGCAGGACATGGCATACTTTAAGGATGCCCATATCAACAGCGCCACAATCAACGTTTTTTCATGGGCTAAAATACAGCCGTCTGAGAATGAGTATAATTTCACAGAGCTCGACGAGATAGTTGATATGCTCTCAAAAGAAAACTATGACATCGTCATGGCAACATCCACAGCGGCACTGCCTGCATGGATGGTCAGGAAATATCCTGAGACGATGAGCACCGACTACGAGGGACGCCGGCATAAATTTGGAGCCAGACACAATTTCTGTCCGAACTCCCTGGTATATCAGAAGTACGCAAAGGCTCTTGCGACAGAGCTCGCAAAACGCTATAGTGGCAATAAAAATATTTCTGTATGGCACATCAATAATGAGTATGGCGGATACTGCTACTGTGACAACTGCCAGAAGCAGTTTCGTGTATGGCTCAAGGATAAGTACAAGACCATTGATGCCGTAAATGATGCCTGGAACACAGAGTTCTGGGGACACACCTTCTATGACTGGGATGAGATAGTCGTACCTAACGAGCTCAGCGAGGAGGCCTGGGGCGGCATGACAAGCTTTGCCGGAATATCAACAGACTACAGACGTTTTTACTCTGACAGCATGCTGGGCTGCTATAAGCTTGAGCGCGATGCAGTAAAAGCTATCATTCCCGATGCGCTTGTCACAACAAACCTGATGGGTACCTTCAAGGGGGCTTGACTATTTCAAGTGGGCTAAGGAGATGGATATCGTTTCGTGGGATAATTATCCTGCATACGACACACCATGGAGCATGGTTGCGATGACTCACGACCTGATGCGAGGTCTTAAGGATGAGCCTTTCATGCTCATGGAGCAGACTCCGAGCCAGCAGAACTGGCAGCACTACAATTCCATTGAAGCGTCCGGGACAGATGCGCGCACAGAGCTATCAGACCATAGCCCACGGTGCAGACACTATCCAGTTCTTCCAGCTCAGACGAAGCAAAGGTGGCTGCGAGAAATTCCACGGTGCTGTAATAGCACATGTCGGAACAAATGACACAAGAGTATTCAGAGAGACTGCACTGCTTGGAAGGGAGCTTGAAAGCTTCGGCACAAGGACACTTGGCACACGCAATAAGTCAGATGTGGGAGTCATCTTTGACTGGGACAATTACTGGGCACTTGAGTACACAAGCGGACCTACCAGGGACCTTAAATATGTTGACCAGACTCACCACTATTATGAGTATTTTTACAACAAAAATATCTCTGTCGATATGATTCCGGTTGATGGTGATTTTTCAAAGTATAAGGTGATTGCCGCACCTGTTCTCTACATGGTAAAGGAAGGCATGAAGGAAAGGCTCGAGCAGTTTGTGAAAAACGGCGGTACTCTCATCACAACATTTATGAGTGGTATTGTGGACCAGTCTGACAACGTGCATCTGGGCGGATATCCCGGACCTCTTCGCGAGATGGCAGGTGTCTGGGTTGAGGAAATTGATGCCCTCGCACCTGAGCAGTCAAACACTGTAAGCTTTTCTGATGGAAAAGAATATAAATGCAATCTGCTGTGCGACCTGATGCACACGGAAGGGGCAGAGGTACTCGCCACATATGAAAGCGATTTCTATGCAGGAATGCCTGCTGTCACAAAAAACAGCTACGGAAAAGGCCATGTATACTATGTTGCCACACAGCTTGAGGCAGAAGGACTTGCAAGGGTGCTTGATGAAGCCACAGATGAAGTGTCTGTATCAGGTGTCATTGCTGAAGAGACTGGTCTTGAAATCACATGCCGCGAAAGCGAAAATACACGCTTTTACTTTGTGATGAATTTCACTGATGAAAAGCAGACTCTCCCTGCAAGCCTTGCAGGAATGGTTGACCTGATCACCGGAGAAGCAGCTAAAGAGGGCGATGTGATGAATAAGTGGGATGTGAAGATACTTCAGGAAGCACTATAAGAGAGTCTTATTCATTAAACATATAGTAAGCCACACAAAAAGCCGCTGCATTTTTGTATCATTCACAACCGGCAAAATCCCGGGTTGTCCGTACACACCTTAGTGTGACAGACAACCCGGGATTTTAATTATTAAGCATAGCTATATTTTTCTGTTTTAATATTATTTCGATAATCTAAGTGTAACAACACTGCATGCCGGAAGAGTAACCTTCACACCGGTCTGTGTATTTTCATATGCAGTGAAATCCTTCTCATCCACTACCTCAGGTGCTTCAAAGGTATTGTGTGCATCCATGGCACCTTCGATGTATCTGGCCTCGCTTACACTGTATTTGTCACCCTCATTTGTGAGTATAATATCAACATCCTCTGATGACTCAAGAGAATTGTTTGTAAGTGTAACTGTGATCACGCCATCCTTATCCTCTGATACAGACTCAAGAACCTTCGGAAGCTCATTCTTTCCAGAACCAACAGTAGTTCCTCCTACAAGAGAGCTGTCCAAAAGAGTTGCGCCCTGATGATGTCTCATCATATGGAATACATAATATGTAGGTGTCTTTATCATCTTATCGCCGTCTGTGAGCATTACAGACTGAAGCACATTTATAAGCTGTGCAATACATGCCATCTTCACACGGTCGGAATGCTTGTTGAAAATGTTTAATGTCATACCTGCAACAAGTGCATCACGCATTGTGTTCTGCTGATATAAGAATCCTGGATTGGTACCAGGCTCCACATCTGACCAGATGCCCCACTCATCAACAATAAGACCTATATTCTTATCAGGATCATACTCATCCATTATAGCTCCATGACGATTGATGAGCTCCTCCATGAAATATCCTCTCTTAAGAGTCTGATAAAAAATATCCTCTGTAAAATCTGTCGCACTTCCCTTGATATTCCAGTCATCCTCAGTCTCAGGAAGTGTGTAATAATGAAGAGATAATCCATCCATCAGACCATGGAGTTTCGGATCACAATGGTCAAAGCATGTAGCCATAACCTTCTTTGTCCACTCATAGTCATCCACATTTGGACCACAGCAGATTTTATTGATTGGCTGATTGCCTGCATAATTTCTGACATAAGTCTGGTATCTGCGGTATTCATCTGCATAATGCTCAGGACGCATGTTTCCGCCACATCCCCAGTTCTCATTTCCCACACCGAAGTAGTCAATAATCCATGGTTCTTCGTGTCCGTTTTCCTTACGCAAATCAGCCATAGGTGATACTCCGTTAAATGTGATGTACTCTACCCACTCACTCATCTCGCGCACTGTTCCGCTTCCTAAATTTCCGTTCACATATGTCTTGCAGCCTAACTGTCTGCAAAGCTCAAAAAACTCATGTGTTCCGAAGCTGTTGTCCTCAACTACACCACCCCAGTGTGTGTTGATCATCTTTTTTCTCTTCTCCTTAGGACCGATACCATCCATCCAGTGATACTCATCTGCAAAGCAGCCGCCCGGCCAGCGGAGCACAGGTATCTTCATTTCCTTTAATGCATCTACAACATCAGTACGCATGCCGTTTACGTTTGGTATATCTGAATTCTCCCCTACAAATAATCCCTCGTAGATACATCTTCCGAGATGCTCTGAAAAATGTCCATAAATTTCCGGAGCAATTGTACTCTTTTTATTCTCATTATTTACAATAATTTTTGCCATAGTTTCTCCTTTATCTCTTATACATTTATCCTGACCTGCCATTGTTGCACACATAAGTGCACTGATTGTTAATGTGTTTTGCTTATGCACATAATATACATGAGAGTAGCTGCAATGTCAATATTTATTTTAGATTATCTTAAACTATTTTACACATTATTTGATAATGTCTAAAATTTTATTTTATTTTCGTTTTGAAACGCATGTAAGTTATACATATTGCACAATATATTTAAATATTTTAAAACATACTTCAATATAGCTTAAAACTATACAATAATATATTGACAACATAGGAGCTTATTCCTATAATTAAAACATGATTTACACACAAGAACTCGTTGTTAATTTTATAAAATATTTTAGGAGAATCTATATATGATACATATCACATCATTAGACGATGGTCTCGAACTGTTTAAAGCTCTCGGCTCTGATATTCGTATCCAGATTTTAAAAATTCTGCTCGAGAATAACCAGATGAGCATGAATCAGATTGCAAACGAGCTAAACATCAGCAATGGAGCTTTAACCGGACATATAAAAAAGCTTGAGGAGTGTGGACTTATCTCCGCCTCAAACGATTCATCCGGTCACGGCAACCAGAAGCTGTGTTCACTGATTCAGGATCGTATATTAGTAGAAATTGAAAAACCAATAGACTTAAGTAACGTATACAACACCTCCATAAAGGTAGGGCAGTTTTCATCTCACAATATCTGTCCAACCTGTGGCCTGGCTACATCCTCATTTGTGATAGGAGAGCTCGATGACGTGCGTTACTTTGACCATCCTGACCATTTCAATGCAGACATTATGTGGTTCACAAAGGGCTATGTGGAATATGTAATTCCAAACCTCATTCCACGTAATCAGAAAATCACCCAGCTTTCACTCTCAGCCGAGATAAGTTCTGAAGCTCCGGGCATCGACAACGACTGGCCAAGTGATATAAGCTTTTACATCAATGACACTCTGGTCGGCACCTGGACCTCTCCCGGTGACTATGGAGATGTACGCGGAATGTTTACCCCTGAATGGTGGCCTCAGAACTGGAATCAATACGGTCTCCTCAAGCTTTTAGTCATAAATCATAAAGGCACCTTCATAGACGGTCTCAAGATATCAGATATCACAACCTCTGAGCTAAAGCTTGACTACACAAGCACTATACGCTTCCGTATCGCAGTTGAGGAGGATTCTGCCCATGTCGGCGGACTCACAATATTCGGAAAAAGCTTCGGTAACTACGATCAGGACATTGTTATATCCATCAATTATGCACCTCTTGACACTGAAAAAAACACTAATTAATAATAAAATGACTGCGGAAATCAAAACCGCAGTCATTTTGTTATTATTTTATTTGTACTACCACTTTTTATGAGGGCAGTGCGAAACGCCTGTAAGCGCCCGAAGCTCCACATAACAGCCGCATGCATTACAGGTTCCGGCATTTAGCCTGTCACACGCCTTGCACACTGCAAGCCTTGCCTCATACTCTTTTTCCGGCACTCTGTCCTCGCCCTTTATCGCATCAACATATTTTTTTATCATTGCTGCGTCGGCCTCTGCCATTTCTCTAAGCAGACACTTCTTACATATCAGTTCCATGTGATGTCCCCTTTCTTTTGCCTTATCAGTTATACGAAAACACAGGTCGCCCAGCATTTATAGATTTAATATATCAGATAAAAACCTATAACACAATATATATTTTAAATTTTATCAAATTATTTTACATTAATCAAAACATTAAAGTTTTTATATGTATACAAAGTAGAAGAAAGGACAACCGTATTCCGGCTGTCCTTTCTTTTATTAGTTTATTGTTATATTGGGGAAAATGTGAAAAATGATAAAACCAAACTATTTTAAATACTTATAAAAAATCCTTCACTGATGCATAAATGCCCTCTGCATCAAGTCCGTATTTTTTAAGCAAAGCTACAGCCGGACCTGACTCACCAAAGCAGTCCTGTATGCCTATTGTCTTTACCGGTGTTGGAGCCTTACGCGAAAGTGTCTCACATACCGCGGCTCCAAGTCCGCCTATTACAGAGTGCTCCTCCACGGTAACCACCCTGCCGCATTCCTTTGCTGCAGCTACAACAAGCTCCTCATCAAGAGGCTTGATAGTGTGTATATTTATGACCTTTGCATTTACGCCATCTGCTGCAAGCTTTTCTGCCGCTGCAAGTGACTCTGCCACGCACAGACCGGTAGCTATGATAGCTACATCCGTGCCCTCACGGAGTGTAACACCCTTTCCGATTTCAAATTTATACTCTGCATTGTCATTTATTATCGGTGTTGCAAGACGGCCAAACCTCATGTATACAGGGCCCTCATGCTCATAAGCTGCCTTTACGGCGGCTCTTGCCTCTATATCATCGCTTGGGTTTATTACAACCATGCCTGGAATTGCTCTCATGAGTGCAATATCCTCGTTGCACTGGTGGGTGGCTCCATCCTCTCCTACCGAAATACCTGCGTGTGTCGCACCGATTTTCACATTGAGATGAGGATATCCAATAGAGTTTCTCACCTGCTCAAACGCACGACCTGCCGCAAACATGGCAAATGAACTGGCAAATGGCACCTTTCCCGTAGCCGCAAGTCCTGCAGCAATGCCCATCATGTTGCACTCTGCGATTCCACAGTCTATGTGACGATCTGGAAATTCCTTTTTGAAGATGGCTGTCTGTGTGGCAGCCGCAAGGTCAGCATCAAGAACATATACGTCATCGTGCTCCTTTGCAAGCTCTACAAGTGCATTTCCGTAGCTGACACGTGTGGCGATTTTCTTTACTTCTGACATAATGCTTCACCTTCCTTTCTCAGATCCTCCATGGCAACTGCATACTCCTCATCATTTGGAGCCTTGCCATGCCAGCCGACCTGATTTTCCATAAATGAAACACCTTTGCCCTTTACGGTATGTGCTATAATTGCCGTCGGCATACCCTTTGTATTTCTTGCCTCTTTAAATGCGTCAGCAATCTGATCCATGTCATTTCCATCCTTCAGATCAATCACATGGAAATTGAATGCCTTGAATTTCTCACCAATAGGATATGGTGAGCACACCTGATCCACCGGTCCATCAATCTGAAGTCCGTTGTTATCAACTATAACAACAAGGTTATCAAGCCTTCTGAAGCCCGCAAACATGGCAGCCTCCCAGACCTGTCCCTCCTGAATCTCGCCATCGCCGAGAAGTGTATATACTCTGTAATCATCATTTGTAAGCTTTGCAGAAAGTGCCATGCCCACTGCCGCAGAAATGCCCTGTCCGAGCGAACCGCTTGACATATCCACACCCGGGATATGCTTCATGTCAGGATGTCCCTGCAGATATGATCCCAGATGTCTGAGTGTCTTTAAATCCTCAACCGGAAAATAGCCTCTCTGCGCAAGTGCAGAGTAAAGTCCCGGAGCCGTGTGTCCCTTTGAAAGCACAAAGCGGTCTCTATCCGGCTTTTTAGGATTCTTTGGATCAATGTTCATCTCCTCAAAATACAGATATGTAAATATATCTGCTGCAGAAAGTGAGCCGCCCGGATGCCCCGCCTTTGCAGAATGCACAGCCGTGACGATACCCTTCCTGACTTCATTTGCTGTAATCTGAAGCTCTAATTTGTTCATTTTGTTCTCCTGTTAAATCTATGACATGAAATAAAATATTTATACCTGTCTTTGGTTTATAATATCTAATCCCCAAATACAGCTCTGTAATCAGCCTGGAACTTCTCGATTCCCTGATCTGTAAGCGGATGCTTTGTCATCTGCTCGATAACCTTGTAAGGAATTGTTGCGATATCAGCTCCTGCAAGTGCACAGTCTGTGACATGAATCGGGTTTCTGATTGAAGCTGCAATAATCTCTGTATCATATCCATAGATATCAAAAATCTCTGAAATCTGTCTGATCAGCTCAATGCCCGGCTGGCTGATATCATCAAGTCTGCCAAGGAAAGGTGAAACATATGTAGCACCTGCATTTGCAGCAAGAATTGCCTGATTTGCTGAAAAAATAAGAGTAACGTTTGTCTTGATGCCCTCAGATGAAAGTACCTTGACAGCCTTAAGTCCCTCAACTGTCATAGGAATCTTAACTACCATGTTTGGATGAATAGCTGCGATTTCACGTCCTTCTTTTATCATGCCCTCTGCATCAACTGTTGTTGCTTTTACCTCTCCGCTTATCGGTCCGTCAACGATAGATGTGATTTCTTTAATTACCTCATTGAAGTCTCTGCCCTCTTTTGCGATGAGTGAAGGGTTTGTTGTAACTCCACAGATGACTCCCATATCGTTTGCTTTCTTAATGTCCTCGACATTTGCTGTATCTACGAAAAACTTCATTTAATAATACCTCCGCCTTATATAATTTGTGTTTGCTTTTATTTGTTGATATAAATATAACACTTTAAAAGAAAAAATGCAATAGCAAAAGCAAATAAAAGTAAAAATAAATATAATTAAATGACATCAAATAAAAAAAAGCATAAGCAATCGAAAGCACTAGCTTTATTTACTTATTTGAGTTATTATATATTTATGCAATGCTTTGTGATAAAAATATGTACGTAAAAATACAACAGAAATCAAAAGAAAGAGGAAAATCTATGCTGCAATTAGAAAGACAACAAAAGATTCTCGATTATTTAAAAGAAAACCGTAAGGTACCACCACCAATGAGCTCAGCGAGCTGCTTGGTGTAATCGACCACGACAATAAGAACAGATTTAAACCAGATGGATAAGGAAAAGCTTCTGACAAAGACCCACGGCGGTGCTATCTACAAGGATAAAACCCATGACATGACTGATTTAACCTCGAGGGCATACCTGTTCCATGACCGCGCTCTGGAAAACAAGGATGCCAAGGAGGAGATTGCAAACGAGGCGATAAAGCTTGTGAGTGACCATATGTGTATCTTCCTCGATGCCAGCTCCACAGCCTACACTCTCGGCATGAAACTTTCAGGCTTTACAGAGCTGACCGTCATCACCAATGGCATCAATCTTGCTCTAGAGCTAAAGGATATCCCGGGTGTCACAGTCATCCTGACAGGCGGTATCGTAACCAGTGCATCCGCTTCCATAGAAGGACTGCTTGGCGCTGATTTACTCAAAAAGATACACACAGATATCGCGTTCGTGTCAGCAAGAGGCTTCTCTGTAGAAGACGGACTGACTGATTTCAGTATATACGAGGCTGATTTAAAAAGCACATGTGTATCAAAGGCCTCCGCTAAAACTGTGGCTCTTGTAGACCACACCAAGTTTGATACCACATCCATATCAAGCTATGCATCACTTGATGACATCAATATTGTAATCACCGACTCCGGTATCTCTCCTGAGACAGCAGATATATATGAGAAGGCAGGCACTGATATTGTTATATCCGGAATATAAATGAGACAATATAGCCATATAAAAGTATAAAAGTACAAAAATATAACTATAACTGTATATATAGATCCATCAAAAATGACACGCAACGGTTTACGCTGCGTGTCATTTTATAGTTGTCTTATACGCTTAAAGCATCAGACTATCTTATATGCATTTCTGCCCTTTTCCTTCACATCATTGAGCACTTCATCCACCGTCTTAAACAGCCTAGAAAACTCATCCGGCACCTTTACATCCGGGGCGGTAACATATGCCTGTGATACAGTCAGATACTCATCCACCTTAGAGCTCTCATGAAGTATCTGTTTTTTGGCAAGCTCAAGTCTTATATGCTCGGCTATATTTTTAATGATATCCTCATCCGTTTCCTGCAGGATTATGTAGAATTCATCGCCATAGAAATGATACCCCATTCCCTTATCTTTGATGCTCTCATTTATTATGGATGACACTTCTTTTAGCACTGCATCACCGGTGACTCTGCCACTGTTTCTGTTAAATGACTTGAAGAAATCTATATCCACTACTCCAAACGTGATTCCTGCACCATCTGAATCCTGATTTTTGCTCACAAGCTTTTCAAAATCGTTTCGCATCTTGAACTTATTGCCCATGCCTGTAAGCATATCTGTGTAGTTGAGTCTGACTGCCTTACGGCGCTCATATTCAGTCTCCTGAAGCTGAAGCTTAAGGTCGATTGTATCACCAAGACGCTTTATCTGCTCCTTCACCTGCATAAAGTGGAGATTTGCGTAATATACGCACAGCTTGTTGTACGCCTCTGTATCACCCATGGCGCTCTCATATTTCATCCACATCTTGACACAGGTCTTCTGGAAAAACAGATTTTGCGTTTCAGTAGCAAATCTTTCATACTCCACAATAACCTTTTTCCATGCATCGAACTCCCCCATATTCATAAATAGATTGCAAAGGCTTAGTATCTCAAGCACATAATTGGCAGAATTGATATTGTTTATCGCACCCTCAACCAGCTCTTCCACATGATCTCTGACCTCATCCTCATTTCCCATCTTCCATAGCATATGTGCCTGTGACATATCTATCAGAAATCTGTTTTTATCACTGCCAGCTATCTCATTAAAGAGTATCGCGTCAGAAAGATGCTTTTCTGCCTTTTCAAACTCATTAATTCCCGTGTATGATATGCACAGATTCAGATGAAGCATGAGAAGTTCCTGATAATAGCTATCCCTCTCTCCATGCAGTGGTGGCTTGCACAGCTCCAGTGCTTCGTTGAAATATCTGATAGCCTTTTCATACAATCCAAGCTCCATATAGAGTGAGCCTATATTATTGTTTACAAGCATGATTATCTCTGTTGAGCCCTGCTCCACAGCTACATCCATAGCCTCCAAGTAGCAGTCAATTGACATGCTTACATCTCCAATAGATGCATATATGACTCCCATAAAATTGACAGTCTTTGCCATCTGCTCATATGCGCCACAGCTCTTATAAAGACCGGCTGTCTCCTGTGCCTTATTCTCTGCCAAAAAAGCTTATTCTCGCCAAATAAGGCTGCTGCCTCATCCATACATCTGTCTGCCTTTTGCAATATACCCATAAAAACCCTCCTATAGATGACAATACAATCTATTTCTCAGCAAGATACTGCTTATATCCAACCTGTTTCAGTTTCGCATCCTTTGCTACAACCTGAGCCTTCATATCTGCTGTATACTTTTTTTGATTTTCTCAAGGATTGCATCATCACCTGCTGCGAGTATCTTTGCTGCAAGGATTGCTGCACATTTTTTCGCACCGTCAATTGCAACTGTGGCAACAGGCACTCCAGGTGGCATCTGCATGATTGAGAACACTGCATCCATTCCATCCAGATTCTTTCCTGAAAGCGGTACTCCGATAACAGGAAGTGCAAAAAAGCGCTGCACACATTCCCGGAAGTGCTGCTGCCATTCCCCTGCTCCTGCTATAATTACTTTTACATCTCTTTCCTCAGCGCCTCTGGTCCACTCAATAAGCTCATCAGGCTCACGGTGTGCCGAGATGCTGGTAAGCTCATACTCTATACCAAGCTCCTCAAGCATATCTGCCGCCTTACTCATCACCTTTAAATCTGAGTCGCTGCCCATAACTATTCCAACTTTTGCCATTTTGTCCTCCTTATATGTCTAAAAATCATTTGCTTTCTGCATCAAGCGTATCGAGCGGTTTGTTTAACTCTTCTACGCCCTCCAGCACAAATCTTCCATCTCTTATTATATCACATGTTGAGCCATCGTGTCGAATAACTGTGATGGCTCCAAGCTCATCATATGGTATTGTGATATCCGTGTGGCAGTTGAAATATGCCTTTGATATATCCTCTTTTCTGCGGATGGAAACTGAATTGTCCCTGGCAATGATTGCTTTTCCGTCAGGGTTGTATGTCATATTGTCCTCATCGTATGTGTAGCAGGTATCACCCACCGCAAAGTGCGGTCCTGTCTTCTCTGCTATGAGAATAGGCATCTTTGCTGCGATATCGTATACTCTCGCCATACGGTAGGCTGTCGTATTGGTGCCTATGGCGAACTCACCCATAGGCAGTGTGTCATGATGGAAAAGCACATTGTCTGATATATACTTTTTGTTTTCTTCCTCATCCTCAAAATTGGTGCATGTATATTTATCAATCATGCCATCCTTAAAGTCGATTTCCAGATTAAGGAAATTAAGCTCATTGAGATATACCTGACTGACATGCAGCTTGCCGTTTGTACCCTCTAGCACCGGTGAAGTAAACACCTCTCCGACAGGAATATTTACATCAGCCACACAGTTTTCAAAAGCCGTCTCCTTTGAAGGCTCCTTAAGCTCATGAATCTTGACAAACAAATCTGTCCTGTTGCCGTTTGTTCCGACGATATGCACCCTGTCTGCTGTATCAAGCACATCTATGATTTTCTGCTGCATATCTCTGTAGAGTGCATAATCAAGAGTATTAATCTTTACAGTTTCTGTAAAAATCTCCGTATAATCAGGTCCGATTGCAGCACACGGATAGGCAATAATCGTAAAGCTTCTGTCCTCGCTGTGGATATAGCTGTTCATATACTGTGAGCGCACGCTTGTCATATGGACTGCAAGCTTCTGCTGCTCATCATTAAAGTGCGCAGCCTCCTTCTTTGAAACCGGAGCAAACGGCTCCTCTCCAAATATCTCTATGACAGCCGGTCCTCCACATTTGCATGCTACATCCTTCATTCTCTCAAGTGCATTGTGCATGCACTCAAGACGATACTCCACATATGCCTTATCAAGCCACAGTGCCATATCCTCCTTGTGGTCATAGTCAAACTGCTTATTGACCGATGTGGAAAATGGTCTCATGGCAGGCTTCATACCCATTTTCTCAAAATTCTTTAATGCTGCTCTTATCATACGCTCAAAGCCAAGCGGATAAAGCACCTGAACCACCGACTTCTTTGAGATATCCTTGTTGCAGGTAATAAAGCCAATGCGGTACCCTTCTGTATAGGTATCTGCCATGGCCTGTATCTCCTCATCTGAAAATGAAGCCAGATGCGCTCTGCCGGCGCGCTCATTCTCTCCGACATACAGTCCGTAGGAATACAGATAATCATCATTTGACAAATCTGCCTCATTTACAAGCTCTGTATAGTAATCATAAGCCGGATCAAGGAGTGCTCTGTTGTCATCCTCTGCAAAAAGCTCCTCATAATCATGCATGAACGAGTATATACAGCCCCTTATCTCATCAGGACTCAGCTCATTGGCATTCTCAAAATAATTGTATAGCTCTACAATAAGCTCTGCATAAATGCAGAGATACTTTATATCCCCCTGATAGATATGTGTAATGCTTCCGGCAATTTTGCATATACAGCCGATAAAAGCTGACCATACTCATCTCCGAGCACCTTTACGGCATATGCCGGGTTGGCATAGCTTTTCTCGTAATTTTCTTTATCAAACTGTGAATAGAATAAATCGTTAAATTCTTTATCTGCGCTATGGTTTTTAATAGTGTTGATGCACTTTGCCACACTTGTGAAATAATCTGCAAAAGCCGGCTCTATCGCAGGCTCTCTGATAATCTGTTCTATCCGCTCATCCACAAGCTCTAATCGCTCTGCGTAAAGCTCATTGGAGAGTTCATAAATCTCTTTATAACTCATATATCCCTATAATCTTTCTTTCATATAATAAAACCTGCAGCATATGTTCCTCCCCAGCTGATTACCGCTATGAGTGAAAAAAACACTGCCAGTCGTGGAAACGTCATGAATGATTCCTCATCAAAGAGGCTTCTGATGGCAAACCCGAAATCTGCCAGAGATATGCCAAGCATCAGTATACCGGCACTGCCATAGTACATAGACAGATTGCCATCTCCTCTGAATGCCGCATTCAAAAAAACTATATATACAATCTCTATGAGGATAGCCACAACAAGTGCAGCTATCCCCCTCTTAGATTGCTTCTTTTCCGTAAACTTATACCTGTTACGTTTTCTTCTGCCAAGCAATTTATATTCTCCTATTTGCAGCCGTACTGCTTATAGTACTCATCTATAGCTGCTTTGATTGTGTCATCAATGACTACTCTGCCATCATGCTCTCTGTTGTAGAGATACTCTGTGACCTCTTCCATTGTAACGATAGCCCTGCCCTCAAAGCCGTACTTCTCATGGATTTCGTCGAGCGCGCTTACCTTGCCGCCCTGTCCGACTTCCATTCTGTTAAGGCTCACCATAAGGCCTACGATTGTGACATCTGCAGCTCCTCTTACCTTTGGAACTGTCTCCTCCATTGATTTGCCGGATGTGGTGACATCCTCTATCATAACTACTCTGTCGCCATCCTTAAGCTTGCTTCCTAGGAAGCCTCCCTTGTCTGCACCGTGGTCCTTTGCCTCTTTTCTGTCTGAGCAGTAGCGCACCTCTTTGCCATAGAGCTCATGGTATGCGATGGCTGTTACCACTGCAAGCGGAATTCCCTTGTATGCAGGTCCGAATAATACATCAAAGTCATCTCCGTAGTTTGCATGGATAGCCTTTGCGTAGTACTCTCCGAGTCTCTTAAGCTGTGAGCCTGTCACATATGCTCCCGCATTCATGAAAAATGGTGATTTACGGCCGCTTTTTAATGTGAAATCACCAAATTTCAGCACGTCACTCTCCACCATAAAGTCTATAAATTCCTGCTTATACTGTTCCATTTTATCTTAAAACCTCCTGTTTATAAGGCTTTCACGCCTTTATTATTGTCTCAAATTGCTTTACTACACACTTTTTACACACTTTACACCGCTTCCATCTTCCTCATCTCGTCAAACAAGGTATCATCTGTTACGTGACAATACAAATCCATTGTCAGCTGTAAGGAGCCATGTCCGAGAAGCTTCTGCACGCTCTTAGGCTGCATTCCGTTCTCGATTGCCCTTGTTGCAAAGGTGTGACGGAAACAATGAGGAGAGAACCTCTCAAATTCCGGGTGTTCCTTCTGAATTCGTCTCGTTGTTACATCCATACATTCCTGTACGATGAACTGCTGTGTAGGTCGATTGTTTCTGGTTACGAAAACCAGATTCTTGTATTCGTCCTGTGCTGTTTGTGCGTTCTTAAGCAGAATCTCCTGCCCGCGAACTCTTTGTTTTTTCAGAGCTTCCATAGCTCTTGTTGTTAAGGGAATGGTTCGCTTGCTGTTATGCGTCTTGGTATCATGCCATTCAAAGACATATTTGCCATCCTTGCGGAAATAGCATAAGGAACGTCTGACGTGTACAACCTTCTTTTCAAAGTCTACATCAGACCACTGAAGCCCCATCAACTCACCAATACGCATTCCTGTGTCGATTGCCACTACATATAAATTGTAGTAGAATGTGTCCTTCGCATAGCTAAAAAAAAGCTCCGTTTCACCTACCGTTAATACTCTACGTTCTTTCTTAACCTCTTTAGAAATCACAGTATTGATCTGCTTAGCAGAATTTTTGATAAGTAAATCAGAGTCTATTGCTTTCTCCAGCATATCGACCAGTATCTTTTTCGAATTCTTACGCTCATTGTCTGTTTCCAGTTCGTTAATCGCCTGCTGCATAATCAGTAAATTCAAGGATGTGAGTTTTCTCCATCCCAGAGCCTTCTGTATTCTGCGATAATGACCTGCGTATGTCTCCTTGGTGGAGTCTCTGCAATTCTTCTTGCAGGTATCCATCCAGATTTCATACCATTCGTCAAGCGTTACGTCCTTCGCAACAACATTGAGTGCCTTTTCATCCTCATACTGTTCGTTTCTAAGCTTCTGTCTTACCTCATTCAGCGTCTTTGCGTAAACCGTCTGCTTCTTGCCAAAACGATTCACGAATCTTCCCTGATAAAGACCATCCTTTCTCTGTGATAAGCCTTTACCTAATTCTTTACCATTAAGGGATTTACCCATTTATGCCTCCTTCCTAAGTGTAGAATAGGAAGGATTCCAAATATCGTCCCTATTCTACCATAAAACCTTACAATTATCAATCCGTTTCAAAAATTGAATTCTCATTTTGAAACTCCTCCGTGTTCTTATTTATGAAAGAATCTGATTCAGTAACCAGTGGTCTAATCTGCCCTTATGAGCATATAGTCTGTTACCGATTCTTACCGTGAAACCATTGGCCGGATTGGAAAGCAATTCTCTTGCTTTCGTCTGTCCAATACCAAGGTACTCACACATTTCCTTTACATTTAATAATGCTCTTGTATCAAGTTCTGTTTTCATGGTAGTCCTGCCTCCTCTCGTAATATTCTCATTAACCACCTTCTTTCCTACCCGCAATAAGCGGTTCCTAAAGTAAGATTGTTCCAGTACTCTTAGTTTGGTTTTCTACGTATCCACTGTCTGGATTCTTTAGCACCGATTTCTCACTACTGAAACCTGCCTGTGGGCCTCTCCTGCGCGAGATCATCTCCCACCCTTGACGGAAGTGTCTGTTCTTTGCTCCGCTTAAATTGCTTTAAGTATCATCGCAAAGTCCGTTGACTGTGAATACAACTCATGAAGTTTTCAATGTACAGTTAAAACATTTCGATATTCTTGTAGAACATAAGTTTGTTTTGTGTTATGATTGTTGTAGCCGATTTGCTTCATTTCTGATGCCGCCCGGCTACGTTTTGTAAGTTAATTGTAGTAAAATATAGAGAATAAAATAATTGACGGTCACTTGACCGCGACTTGACATAGAAACTTTTCAAAGAATGAAAATATAGAAAGACAGATAAGATAGATAGCGGGATTGATAAATCCTCTCTGAAAGGAGCACACAGATGAGAAACAGACTGACCTTCGCCAATGTGATTGGTGTATTATTGGAAAATAAAAAGAAAACCTACCCGCAGCACCAGCTTGTACGCAGTCTGTTCTCTGCATATCTGGATGATACTCTGACAGCTTCGGAATTAATCGCAGATGACACGACGATGTACAGCCGCTGGTGCAATGGCGCCCGCCCGATTCCTATAGATATCCTAAAGACTTATGAAGATGAGGATGAATGGGATACGATGGAGGATGATTTCAGAGATAAGATTATTCCGAACCTGTTGAACGAAGCACAGGCTCGAATCCAGATGGAGGAATTGATTACAGACAGTATAAAAACCATCGGGCAGGAAATGGCTGATGCACTGATTCAGGAGCCGGATAATGCAGCCTTTTTCTGCTCTGTGGTAAGATATGCGATTTTGAATGACCATAGCACAGGTGCGCTCTATTCTCCCGACCTTTCGGAAGTGATTCTTTGCAATAAGCTTCCCTCCTGCAATCAGGCATTCATTGGACGAAAGGATGAGATAAAAGCAATCGCATCCCATCTTTCCAATCAATCCGTCTTATTCATTACTGGTATGGCAGGCATTGGAAAAAGCGAAGTTGCCAAAGCCTATGCACAGACGAACCGTAAAAAGTACACCAATATCATTTATCTGTATTACACCGGTGATTTGAGAAAAGACATCGCAAACCTTACATTTGCAGATGATTCCGTAGAAATGAATGAGGAAGTCCGTTTTCAGAATCACTATAAGGTGATGCAGAGACTCCACACAGATACACTGCTGATTCTGGACAACTTCAATGTGCTTCCAAAGGACGAACTCTTCTTAAAGGAACTGATGAAGAATGATATGCAGCTATTGATTACCAGCAGATGCAAACTTAAGAATTATGATTCTATAGAAATAAAGGAATTGGATAAAGAAAAAGAACTGACAGAACTGTTCTACAAGCATTGTCCTTCTGCAAAACGTGATCCGGACAGTGTGTCTGCCATTATAGAAGAAGTGAACTGTCATACCCTGACTGTCTGCATGGCTGCTCTTACCTTAGAAGCCAGCGGCATGGAACCGGAAGAATTGTTACAGGAGCTGCGTTCCTGCGGTATCGGGCAGAACATGGAAGAAATCGAGGTATTCAAGGATGATGAATTCTCCTATGCCAGTATGATAGGACACCTTCGCATGTTGATGAAGCTTAATAGATTAAATGAGGACAGTATTGATATCCTCCGTAACCTCTCACTCCTGCCGGTATCAGGAGTTTATAAAAGTGCGTTCAAAATGTGGCTGGAACTGGATTCTCTCAAAAATGTTAATGAGCTGATACGCTATGGCATTATCAGTGAAGATACCGAAAATAAGACGATTGCACTCCATCCTCTCATTCAGGAAGTGGCAATCGCAGAGACCATTCCAACCGTATCAGACTGCCATGTGATGTTAAATCACCTGCATTTGATTTGCCTTGCTCACGGTCTGGATGTAAAAAGACCGGTGACTGTCATGGAATGTCTGAAAAGCATCAACAGACACATCATCCTAGATAACAGGGCTTACTATCTACTGTTCTTACAGGATATGTACCCTTACTTTGACAAATATCTGGATACCGATTATCTGTCGGAGCTGGTAGAACGTATAGAATATGTGATGAATCTTATGAATGATTCGGGCAAGTCGGATGAAACGAGTAAATCGTATAATTCAGATAAATCAGGCACACCAGATATTACGCAAGAAACCAACCACATTTCTGCCTGTGACAAAGCATTATTATTAGATTACAAAGCACAGCTTCTGTTCCCACGCAAGGAATATGATAATGCCATTAAGAAATATAAAAAGGCGATTGCCCTCATGGAAAATTACCATAAGACCAATACTGCGGATGCCCGTTCCGCCAATCTGCTTTCAAACCTGCACAACAACCTCTCTACAGCTTATCTGTTCCGGAAGAAACTGGAAGAAGCCGTATCAGAACTCAAGACAGCTTTCACAGTACGCAGGGAATATGCCAGTCTTGGATTGATAGAGAATAATGATACCCTGCAGCAGACACTCTCACTTGCTAACATGCTGGTGCAGAATAAGGAATATGATTCTGCTCTGGAAATTATTGATTTCTGTGAATCCACCATTGATGAAGTTATGGGTAGAAATAACCTTGATTATGGTATGTGCGAGTTCTATCGTGGTGTCATTGCTTATACCCGTTCTCAGCCTGTGATAGCAGAACAGCACCTGCTTAACGCAGATGCCGTCTTTCATGCTGTTATGAACGAGAACCCTGATAATGATTATTCCAAAAGTACTGCTCGTTATTTGTATAGTTTGTATATGAGATGGGGAAAGAAAGAGCTTGCGGAGCAATATAAAAAAATACTAATCAGCACGCATTAGGTATTGCCATAACAATGATACATATAGTCAGAACACACCCAAATATCAGCATAACGGGTAACGAGGTCATAGAAAACTTGTAGGCTCGGCTGCTGTCCTTTGTTATCGATATTCGCAAGATAGCGCGGGGAGATATATAACTCGTCGCTTACTTTTTTGCGACTTTCTCCGTATTCGTTTCTCGCGGCTTTAATGGCAGCCCCGAAAGCCTTAAAATCATATATTGATACTGGTCTTTTTGCTATAATCATTCACCCTATTACATTTTACTGTTCCCCTTTCTATCTGTTTCTTTGTGCCTGTGCTTCCACCAAAGGATAAACGGAAGAAGCAGAACCAGCACCACTATTAAAAAAATGATTAAAAAGTAATCTCTCGTTCAGCTTCACTCCCTTTCCTCTTTCTTTAAATAAATAACTTATTTCATATTTACTATACATAAATTATAAATTATATATTATATATAATTTATTATCAATATTCCTATTAAATAATTATCTTGACAATGCAAGTACAATCACATTTTTCTGTTATATCATTATTGCGTTTATAAATTTACAGAATTTTTCATTTTTTACATGACAAAATATTGACAATATGCTATGACGACTTATGTAAACCATTGATTTTTCAAAGAAAGCGAGGTATTGCCTATGATGAAAAAACATTTTAAGAAACTTGTAAATCTTGCACTTACTGCTGTTATGGTTATGGGAATGTCTACAACGACATTTGCAAAAGAATCTAATAATATCTCAAATGATACTGTAACAAAAACTAACAATATAATTTACTCCCCAGAATTTCCAGATGCTTATATTGTAACAGAAACATCACCTGCACCTAATAACTATTCACTTAACAACGAATCAAAGCAACTTGATACGATAACAGCAACAGTTTTTGTAGAAGAAACTCTTGCTACCGATAAAAATGAAGATATTTATGTTTCTAATAGTCGTCTTTTATCTAAAGACGAAGTTGAAAATATTGGTATTGATAATTTCTCCAACATTAACACAATGTCTACAAGTCGTGCTGCTAAAAGAACCTATGGAAAATTAACACTTACTTTTTCCTGGTTCTCAATCTATCTCTGGAAAAAGCGTCTCATGTAAATTAAATGGAAACGCAAATTGGGACTTTGGGGCTTTTACAAGTTCAGAAAAATCCAGCCATAGGTAAAGATTTTATGGGAATTACTTGGTCTGGTTTATTTACTACAAATTCATCTTCATGCTCGGCGACTGATTTAACTGGAAAAGTCACTTATCCTACAATGGTTGACTCTATCGCAAACGGTGGAAGAGTATGGTCTTTTGAAGAAAGTCTTTTTGAAGACCATTTTGCAAATTATAATAAAAATATAAATGCAACTATTAATATCAAAAAGAATACTATGACTGGAAATGGTAACACGGCAGAAGCTGTCTTAAAATATATTCATACCTATCAAAAAACAACAGGTAGTGTTTCTATGAATGTAGGAAGTGATAGCGTTTCGGCTGGATTTACATTAAGTAATGTAAAAAATCAATGGTCTTTAGTTTGCAATATTACCGGAATATATTATTAAACTAACCATAAAAAATAGGTAGTTCAAATTGAACTACCTATTTTTATTTCTTCATGCTCTGGTGGCGTATTCTCTTCTCCGTTTCCAATAATCCAACATATTCTAAATGAATACTGCAAATTATCAATAATATTCATCTTGTTATCATTAGATAATACTGATTCAATATCACTATCATTTATCACACCCCAATCAATCCATTTATATCCATTATCTTCGTATGAACTAAATAAATAATTTTTACTATTCTTGCTCTGTGATAGTTCTCCACTAATTCTTAATATTTCATAAGAAAATATCTTCTTCTTCATAACTGCACATGATAGATTTCCATTCTCATTTATGAAAAACACTATATATTTATTGTCGAATCGAATTTCTTCCAAACATTCATTTGGAGTAGTTTGTGCTGTCATTCCTTTTTGTTCTTTCAAATATTCATATGGTGATTTCTGCTTCAATAAATATATAGTAACAATTAAAAACAGAAAAAAAATCATACAAACACAAAAAAATATTTTCTTTTGTTTCTTATTCATTCTCTTCACCTCATTCTTCATTTAATAATGTCTTATATCCCTGCCAATAGTCAACACTTCCGTCTGCGTATTCCTTGCGAATAATCGCATGGAAACGTCCTATCTGATACTTTCCTACTTTCATCTACCACCACTCTCCTTTATCGTTGTAGTGCCACCATTCGCCGCTTTCATATTCGATACAAAGATACCCGTCCTTATCTATCCAAACCTTTGCTAAGCCACCCTCGTTCCAATGCTCACACGCTTTTTTATGGGCTTCTTTGTTTCCCACTCCGCTTTTGGTCTGCCTTTTGCCACTGGCTTCTCTGAACCCTCGCTTGCTCCTGCACCTATAATCGACTTAAACGCCGCTTCTTGGTCAAATTTTGCCTTTCCTGCCATTACTCTCTACCTCTCCTTTCAAAAATTCCTCTATAAAGGCTTTATAGTCCTCTGATACGGTGGACTTCTCCGCATACTCAAATATATCTGTTCTGTTTGCCTGTGCTTCCTCTACCGCTACCGCTGACCGAATATAGGTCTTATATATCGGTGCAGAAATGTACTCGCTCAACTGTTCCGTAAGTTCCTTTATCTGCTTGCTGATGTTTGCTCTCGGATTGAACCTTGTAAACAGAATACCCGTTATCTTTACATTAGGATTGCAGTACCGCTGTACGCTCCTTACTGTTTCGTTAAGCTGGTTAATTCCTGTTGTGGCAAATATGCCCGCTGTGGTCGGTATCAGAATATCACCTGCCACCGTAAATGCGTTTAAGGTCAACACACCCAAAGAGGGCGGCGTGTCTATAATGATATAATCATACTTTTCCGCTACGGGGGCAATAGCTTCTTTCAAACGGTGTTCTTTTCCCGTCTGTGATAACTCTTGCTCTGCTCCTACCAGCATAATGTTTGGTAATATATCATACCCGCCTTTCATACAAAAATCCATTAAAAATATAGCTCAAAATCATTTTATGTGCAATGGAGTTTTTCTTACCGAAAGTGAGTTTGAAAGGCAATCAAAGCCTTGTCATCTGCCACGCCCACGTCTACGAACCGGTGTGATTATCTGCTGTTCCGCTTGTGCTTTTAGCTGCTCCTCTGAAGAATGATTTCTGTTGTATTTCACACGATAATCATATTCCTCGGTAAAATCATCATATACAGACATCTTGTAACGCATACTCCGCATGGATTCTTCGGTATATCCCATTCTGTCCTGATACTTCTTTAGTTCTTCAATTCGGTCATCAGAAGGTGGCGGAAGAAGTTTAGCACGTTTTTCCAGAGAGAGCTTGCGGTATTCTGCTGGAGATGGAAACGGCTTATTTTGAACCGGCACCGTTGACGAATTGTTATCAAGTAATTCGTCTAACTCATCCTCATTATATGGTTCTGCGTCGGTTGAGTTATTTGTTGTGCCAAACTCAGTACTTACCGAGCCTGCGCCTGCATCAAGTCCCTGCCACTCTTTATTGAAGTCATCAAATGCAGCACCATAAAAGAAAGACTCGTCATTCTCCGGTATCTCATGTTTTTCCTGAAACTCGTCATATGCCTCATATACAGAAACATCCGGTTTTCTGGTCGGCTGTGACTCCTGTGTTGGTATCTGCTTTTTAGCCTTAGAAGCAGACTCCTTCACTTCCTCCTCATCCTCTTCCCATCTGGGATAATCCTTCATGGACTGACTGGAATGCTCGATGTCCTGCTCCTGCCTTGGATAATCAAACCAATCCTCTTTTTCCTTCTGTTTCATATACTCCCTGATGCCTGCAACCGTGAATCGCTTACCAAGCTTACTGCCTCGTACTGCCTTTACCTTGCCTCCATTACTGCTACGATAGGGAAGGGCATAGCTAATGGTATTACCTTTCAGCCTTACATTCATATGATAGGTTCTTTCTAACATATTCACCACATCATGAATGTTCTGCGTGGTCGGATCATTCATGGCAAGTCTGATATACACACGCATTTCATCCTTGAAAGAAAGTTTTCCCCTTTTCTGCATATGATTTTCCGCTAAGGTGCGTTCCTCCCTGGTCTTATCCAGATTGTAGAAGCTGTCACGGACAGAGTGTGTCAAGCCCCGGCTCCTGCACTGTTCTCCAAAATATTCCGACATTTCCACCAGCTCCTTCGGACCTCTCCGAAAGGAAGAACCATCCTTCTGATTACAGTTATTTACCAGAAAATGCACGTGAACATGCTCCGTATCCACATGAACCGCAAACAATACCTCAAATCCCTTTTTCCAGAAGAACTCACGAGCAAAGTCCTCTGCCATCTTGTAAGCCTCTGCATAAGTCAGCTTATCATTGTCCTCCGGATGAAAGGATATTGATAGCTTCTGTGCCAGAATGTCCCGCGGGAAGAACCGGCTATACTTCTTCTGATGCATTTTCTTTGTCATAAGGACACTGTTTGCAAAGTTATCCCGATTGCAGCCAAAAGCATTATATAACTCCGACTTTGTCTTGATAACACTGGAACTTAGCTGTTCCTTCTTCTTCCCCAGAATATAATCTGCAGCACTGTGAAGCTGTGCCACAGACTTGCATGGAGCATATTTTACATTGACATTTCCATATACTGCCATCTAACTCACCACCTTTTCATATAGTTTTAATACTGAGTCTTCCAACCGCCGGAATACTCTCTGGAACGGTTCAAATGCTGTCATGGATATCAAATCCGGATAGGCATTGATATTCCTTGCCAGCTGGTTGATATTGACTCCCTGCTTTTTCAGTTCGTAGCAGACCTCATTCATGACCTCCATAAACTGCTTTAATGTTGTCCCGTCAATCTGCCTGCCCTTGTTGCCCCGGAGCAGATAGTCGATGAAATCAGCGGAAGTCTTATATCCGCTCTCCTTCATCTGTGATTCAAATTCCTGTTTTACACGGTAATCCACACGAGAATAGATTACCTCGTCTCTTGTTCGTTTCCCCATAGTGTCCTCCTTCTTTTTATCTGTAAAAAAAGCCACAAAACTCATTGGTTGAATTGGCATTGCTGCCTTTTCTTCCAATTGTTTCATGGCTTCATTTTTTGGTATTTTCAGTTATTGTGTTTTGGCTACGATTGCACCGGATTATGGCTACATACTAATAGAAATTGTGGTCTGCACCGGTAAATTGCAGTGTCATGCCCCTGTTGTGGTTCTACTGTTGCTCTGCTTTGTAGCCATTTGGTTGCAGATGTTGTCTAAACTGTATCTGTTATAGCTATACTGTCCATAAGAACCGCTATCATCTGCATCCGTCTTGGTATTTCTTCGTAGCCTTTGTGTAAGCGATGCTTCGTCAGCAGGGCACATCATCCCCACAGGTCTGCCTGACGGAAAAAAGACTCCGTCAGACAGACAAAAGCAGCCCTTCGCTTACCGCTTCGGACTGCTTTTTTTCACATCTCTACTACTTATTGAAATCTTCTATTCCCTTTCCGATGTGGTGGGGATGATATAGGCAGGTAGTACCGCTGGCTTGCCAACTCGTCAAAAATAAAATCAGGGTCCCCTCCGGTACCCTGATTTTATTTCCGCCTCATTGTCTGCGCCATCGGTGCTACCTGCTCATGGGCTACGCCCCCGAGACCCCCAGACAGAAAGACACACCATCTACAAAGGGGATGGTGTGTCTTTCTGTCTTTACTGCAATTGTACCCGGGAATGTAGCCGATGTTTACTTGGATAATTGAATTGATTATCATCGGCTATATCCTTCTTGCTTCTACCCTCATTACAAAACAATAGAATTCTTTCTGTAATATCAGTCTGTTAGACTTGGGGGGGTGACTTGGGGGGGACTTGGGTGTTACCCACCCCAAGTCATTATCCCTCTTTATGATTCGTTTTCTTCTGTTTCTATATCCAGCCTCTGTAAAATATCATATATCACACCAGAATCGTTTAATAAGCTTATAGCAAAACATTTCTTTCCTGCATCTTTTAATGATGCACCAATGTGATACGCTTTTTTGTCATCAATGATTAAAAACCTGTCATGAAATACACCTGTGTAGTTCACTTCAAGTTTGGGATACTGTTGATTGAAAGTTTCAATATCTTTTTCTGACAATCTGGTTTTTCTAACTGTGTAAATCGTTACCGATACATTCTCTTTCTTCTTGGACAGAATATTTAAAGTTCCCACATCGACATAATTATCGACCAATACAAGACTTTTCGTTGCACTAGCTACCAGATCTATCAGTAAGCTAAACGCATCATATATCTGTCCATCAAAAAAGATTTTCTGCTGTGATTCTTCGTGGTCAGAAATATATGCAAATACTTTATCAAATTTCTCATTTGTTTCATTTTGATAAGTTATCTGTCTTTCTTCTATTGCATTCATGCGATCATACAAAAGTGACGTGTTTGCCATATATTTACGCATTTCAACAAATGTTTCCATTATCCTGATACTGACTTGTATTGCAATATCACTCCTCAGCACCGCAGAAAGCATTGCAATACCTTGTTCTGTAAAAACATATGGCAGATATCTTCTTCCACCTCTCCCTTCTTTTGAGGTCACAAATTGTGACCTCAAAGAGTCGTACTCTTCCTTTTTTAGTTGAAACCTGAAATTCTCAGGAAATCTTTCAATATTTCTTTTTACAGCCTGATTAAAAGTTTTTGTTTCAACTTGATACAAAATTGCCAAGTCACTATCGAGCATTACCTGTTTTCCTCTAATAACATATATAAGACTCTGAATATGACTCACTTCCATAACCCTATCCTTTACATCTGAATTTACGTCAATCAATTCACTATTATCTTTTGCCATCGAATCCTCCAATCCATTTTTGAAGTCGCAAATTGCGACTTCAAGTCTACAATCTGTGTACTCATTCTGAGGTCACAAACTGTGACCTCAAACAGTATCATCGTGTTCCTTCTTGTTTTGCTTCCCAAATTGCTGTTCATACATAATCTGATACTTTTTCAACCGTGGAATATACTCAGGAGGCTTTCTTCGACCCGCTTCCCACTCTTCCACCGTTCGAAGTGGTATCTGAACCTTTATCTCACACACTCATTGTGTGGTTAATTATATCATGCCACTTCTTCTTTTATCAATTGAAAATCAACACGAATCCATAATTTACACACCAAACGAGTAATCCAGAAACTCATTCTCTTCTGGCTCCGACAGTTCTTGCTTTACAACTTCTATCGGTTGTTCACTGCCCTGTATCGGTTCCGTAACTAGCTTTACCCCCACCGATGCCTCAGCTCCCGGATTTCCCTGCTGATACGGATAAGGCATTATCCCACCAGCCTGCAGTCCCTGCATCTGTCAAGACTGGGACAAAAAAAATTTTATTTTTTCTGTACATATTCTATCAAATCCTTACTGATTTTTAAAGTACAGAATAGTTTATTACTATTAACCTTTTCGTTACTACCCATAGAAGAAGCCAGCAGCTTTTTCACTACTGGCTTTCTATATTACTCATTTTGTTTACTACACTGCATTTCGGATAAAGTTCTCACCCTTAAACACAACCTCTATATCTTTGTCGTTGTAAATGAGCACCTTATCAATTATGTTGGAAAGTACATCTCCGTCATACTGTTCCAGCATACTATACTGGGTTAGCTGTTCTATCTTCTCCTCTGTGTCAGGCTCCTGATTTGCAACTTTCTCCTGCAAATCTGATATCTGATTCTCCAGATCAGCTAACAGCTCTTGGTTTGTTTTTCTTAGCTGCACATATTCTTCTTTTGTGTACTTTCCCTCTCTGTATGACTGATAACAAGAAACTGTGCTGTTTGATATTCTGTCATACTCCGCTTTAAGCTCACTAATCAAATACTCATCGCTTGTCACCTTCCTTTTATCCTTTGATGCCTTTTTAAGTTCTTCTTCCTGTATAAGTGTTCTACAGATTTCCTTTGTGATTTCCAGCACCTTGTCCTGTGCTTCTGACTTCAGCATAAAAATCTGCTGACATTCGCCAGTCCTTACCATCCTGCGTTTTGGACAGAGGAGCTTCGGTGTACATACTGCACTGGAATTCATCAGCTTTCTTCCACAATAGGGACAGATAAAAAGATTTTTCTTACGTTTCTTTGTACTCTTTTCAATCCCTCTGGCTTCAACCCGTAGCATTTTATTGACTTCATCAAACATTTCATCGCTTACTATTCTTGGTATTGCACCTTCTACAACAGACCAGTCCTCTTTATTTCGTTTGCGAACCTTCTTATTATCTCCAAAACCAACAGTTTCACATTTATTCTGGATCATTATTCCTTTGTACTGCTCATTCTGGACAATCGCTATAACTTCTGAATTATCCCACATATAATCCCCTTTATTATGAACCGGAACATAATTGATTCCATTCTTCCACTGGTTTTGAACTCTTGTCGGGATTTTTCTCTCATTTAATATGCGGGCAACCTCACTTGCATTATATCCTGCAATGATCAGTGAAAATATCTCCACAACAACCTTTGCAGCTTCTTCATCTATTATCAGCTTATGCTTATCGTCCGGATCTTTCTTGTATCCATAGCAGACAAATGATGCCGTGTATTCGCCACTCAGATTTCTTGTCCTTCTGGCACTCTTTACCTTTCTTGATAAATCCATACTGTAAAGCTGGTAAATCAGATTCTTATAAGCTACATCCATTCCTCCGGTAACACCAAAGTTTCTGTCACTGTCATAATTATCGTTGACAGAAATAAACCTCATTCCCATTGCAGGGAATACAAACTCCAGATAGTTGCCTACTTCAAGGTAATCCCTTCCAAATCGTGAAAAGTCTTTTACTATGATACATTCAAATCTTCCAAGCTCTGCGTCCTGTATGAGCCTTTGGAATTCTGCTCTGTTATTGAACATTGTTCCCGAATATCCGTCATCAAAGTATTCCAGTACCTCAAAACCTGCAAATTCCTCTGTTTTCTTGATATACGCATACAAGAGTTTTCTCTGTCCTGTAATACTGTTACTTTCGTCTTTTGTTCCTTCTTTTACCTCCTCATCCGCATCCGAGAGACGGATATAAAAGGCTAATTTTCTTTTCTCAGCCATTATCCTGCCTCTCTTTCCATATTCAGTTCTGCGAATTTTTTCAGTTCATCTTCATAGTTCAGAACGATCTCAAGATTCTTGTTTTCGTATATGCGTACCTGTGCAACAAACAAATCGACCATTTCCTGCGTCAACTTGCGTTTTCCTTTAAAACGGAGCATTTCAGCTTTTAACTGGGCAACGGTCTTTTCAGCACTTTCATACTGACTTGCCGCCTGCCTGTATTCATCAGCCTGTATCTTCAATTTCTCAATACGCTGTGAATACTCCCTGTTCAGTTGCAGATATTCCTTTTCATCAAGCAAATCTTCTGTGTAATCTGCATACAAGCCGCTCTTTAATTCCATAAGCCTGTCCATTTCCTTGACACACTTATTCACGGCTTCCGTATATACCTGTTCCTGTCTGATTACCCTGCTGTCATTGTGGTGTTCCTTTAATATTTTTTCCCTGTCAATAAAGACCTGTATCTGCTCCTTTTTATAACAGCAAGCACCGCTGCATATATATCGTCTACCTTTACAGGCAGGCAGTTACAACTATCCTTTCCATATCTTTTTTCTATGCGTACACAGATAAACCTTTGCGTGTTTCTCTGGGTGGATATGGATACTGCTTCCACAACAGCCGCAAATGATTTTGCCTTTCAGCATATTCACTGTCTGCTTTTTTGTTGGCTTTATTACCTTTCTTTTGTTCTTCTGCACCGCATAGAACTGTTCCTTTGTGATAAGTGCAATATGATGATTTTCAAAAACATACCACTCATCTTTATTGGTAGTATGCCTCTTTTCGTGTCTGTACAGGCATACCCTGTCTTTACCAGTCACATATCTTCCAATATAGACTTCATTCTTTAAAATCTGTGACAATGTATCAACAGTCCACTTAACTCCACTCAGCTTTTCAAGTTTCTCTATATTATGCCTTACTCTGTACTGGGCAGGTGTAAGGATATGCTTCGCATTCAGTTCTGCCGCTATCACAGAATGCAGTGTACCTTTTTCTGCCTCATTAAAAATCCACCTTACAACATCTGCGGCTTCCTTATCCTCAACCATTACCTTGACTTTATTTTCATTAAAGACTACCTTATAGCCATAAGCCACATTTCCAGTCGGAATACCTTTTTCCATCGCTTCCTGCTTACTGGCAGATATTTTCTTTGAAATATCCTTAGCATACAGATCATTGGCTATATTCGTGACCGCAACCATAAGGTCTGCGTCTTTCTTTGAGGAATCATAATTATCCGTAATCGCTACAAAGCGGATATTCATCATCGGGAATACACGCTCTACCAGATTGCCCGTTTCAATGTAATCTCTACCCAAGCGGGACAAATCCTTTACGACAATGCAGTTGATCCTTCCTGCCCTCATATCCGACATCATACGCTCAAATTCCGGTCTGTCGAATGTTGTACCGGAAATTTCATCGTCCATATAGATGTCATAAACTTCCATGTCCATCTGCTGATCCACAAAGTTCTTAATGAGATTTCTCTGATTGATCAGGGTTTTTCTGTCTCTCGTTTCATCTTTTTCCGCAGATAACCTCACATATATGGCAGTCTTATACACTTTGGATAAAGCCTTCAGCGTATCCGTGGACTGTTTCGGCTGTGTTCTTGACTTCCTTGCCATTTAGACCACCAGCCTTTCCGTATCCTGCTGTTTTTCCAGCTCCCCGGCTCTTGCAACGATTTTCCTGTATTCATCGTCACAATCCAGTACGATTTCTATATCACCGCCCTCATATACCTTTACGGACTGTATAAGGCTCACTACCACATTACGGGTAAGAGAAGGCATTGTTTTCCATTTCCTGTGTTCTTCCAGCCACTCGGTATCTCTTTCAATCCCGGCAGCAATGTTTTCTGCTTCTTTCTGTAACCTGTCGATTGCCTTTTCCGCTTCAGACCTTTTTACTTCAAAGCTCTCCTTGATAATCGCAAAATCTGATTTATCAACGATTCCATCTTTGTAGTCCTCATAAAGTGAAACAAGCATCTGGTTGTATTTGGTTATCTCTTTCTCTTTTGCACTGATCCTCTCTTTTGTCTTTTTCTGGTCTATTCTGAAATTGGCATTGTTGCCAGCTTCCTTTATCACTTCATCAGCGTCCAGAAGTGTTGCTGTCATTTCCCTCAAGGTATCAAATACACGGCTTTCCAAGTCTGCCTCTTTTATCCTATGGGAGCTGCACTTCTTATTCTTCTTGTTATTGGAACACATATAGTAAACATACTTTTTTCCATTTACCGTAGACACCTTTCGTGTCATAAGTGCTCCACAATCGGCACATACTGCTATTCCGGATAAAAGATAGATAGAGTCTTTTCCCGGTGCCATTCTCATATCCACTGACAACAGACGCTGTACAATCTGGAAAGTCCTTAAAGATACCAGTGCCTCGTGATTGTTGTGGCATACTGCCCATTTCTCCTGTGGCTTTAATATCTTTGTTTTAACCTTATGGTTTGGTGTTGTGATTTTTCCCTGTACAAGTGTTCCTGTATAAATAATATTCGTTGCAATACGCCTTACAGCAACAGGAGTCCACAACAGCTCGTCTTTCTTCTGAAATGCTGTCTTATAATTCTCTCCCTTGCTGAGCTTATATGCCATAGGTGAGAGAATACCAAGAGCATTCAGCTTGTCACTTATGGCATCAAGGCTCATTCCGTTCTTTATCCAGTGGAAAATATCCTGAACCACCGGACCAGCATATTCGTCAGGAACAATCACATTATGGTCAATCTCAGATTTCTTGTAGCCATAGACACAGTAATTTCCTACAAATTCTCCGTTCTGTCTCTTTGTTTCAAGGTGGCTTCGGATTTTTATGGAAATATCCCTGCAATAAGCGTCATTGATAAGATTCTTAAACGGAATGATTATCTCGTTTCCCTGTGCCTGTGTATCTGCACTGTCATAGGCATCATTGATCGCTATAAATCGTATCCCCATTGCAGGAAACATCCGCTCAATGTATCTCCCTGCGTCGATATACTCTCTTGCAAACCTCGAAAGATCTTTTACAACGATACAGTCTATAATACCGTCTTTCACATCCTGCATCATAAGTTTAAATGCCGGACGGTCAAAAGTTGCCCCTGAATAGCCGTCATCCTCACGGATTGATACTATTTCAATATCTTCTTTGTCTTTTAAATAATTAAGTATCAGGGATTTCTGATTTGAGATACTGTTACTTTCAGCTTTTCTCACATCATCAAGATCGCCATCTTCCTTAGATAATCTAACATAGATGGCTGCTCTGTAAATTCTTTTAGAATTGTTCATGTCCACCACTCCTTCGATTTTCTAAGTTAGAAGTCCCAAATCAAGAGGAATGGAAACATAAATATGAAATTGATACCCTTTCGGGTTAGATGTCCTTATTTGTCTGTAATGATATCACAAATCCATCTGAATTTCCACCCCTAATTTTGGCTGACTGCTCTATACATTGGCAAGCATAGCAATATAATTGTCTTTCAGGCTTTCCCCATTATCGGAAAATGAAATCTTAATCTTGCTCTTTCCTGACCTGCGGAAATACGGATTACCTGTCTTTGCAATCATTCCCGCAACCTTCTTTTCCACAGGCATTCCGTCAGCGTACTTTATGCTGTTTACTTCCACCAATGTATCAATATCCACATCTTCTAATCTCTGTGCCGATATTTTGTCCAACTGTTCAACTGTCATCCTATCCCTCCAATCAAATTAAGCCACCAGATATGCTGACGGCTATGTAACACCGGAGCTTTCGCCCCGGCTGGAATTTATGCGATTGGATTATTATGTTTTGTACTCATACCCAACTGGATCTGCATACCTTTTGTTATCTGTCTTAACTGGTTTTTGCTTACTTTCCCGATTTTTTCTATCAGGTCCGTATCTTTCACATCACATAACTGCTCACACTGAGCGATACTGTTCGTTCTTAATCCAACAGCCTTAAACGAACTGATAAAAATATGTGTTGGCAGATATGTCTTTTTATGAATCTTACTTGTAAGCGGTACTGCATGGAATACCGTGCTGTGTCTGTTTGCACTGTCATTGCTCACAATCACTACTGGTCTGATACCGTGCAGCTTGTGGTCATTCTCATCTTCCGGTACTCCAAAATCAACCATCCAGATATCGCCCCGTCTTATTTCACTCATAATATTCACTTCCTTGTCTGTCAACTGGTATTTCCTGCCCACGGATATATTCGACAGCTTCCTGTTCCGTAGGACAGGCAACAACTCTGTCTCCTTTCCCATCAAACACCACGGTTTCTGATGAAAATGTCACTATGCTTAATTCCTTTTTATCCGGCATTATCCTCCTCAAACGAGATGAGAGCAGGTTCATAGCCCCTGCTCTCGTCATTAATACTGATACCGTGCTCCGCTGCAAGCTCCATAATACCCTTTACCACATCTTTGTCCGATGAAATATCATAGATACTGCTTACCAGAATACTGATAATGGAATCTCTTTCGATATAAAATTTAAGTCTTTCCACAGACTTCGTATCTTTAAAGATTGTTTCTACAATCTCAAAATCCGCTTTCTTAGCATATGCTTCTATCCTGTCTGCGGCTCTGTCGGCATTCCTGCCTACACAGATAACACAACACTTACTCATAAAACCTCCTATCTGTCGGCTCTGAGACGTCTGAAAAATACTGCCATAAAATCAGCAAGTGAAACAATACCGTTATCTTCCTTTTTCCCTGCCTGCTCCATCTTCTGATAATATCCAGCCATATCATCGTTTGCTGTCTCAACCGTAATGCCGTGCTCTCCGAGCATAATGATGTTATCCATAATTGTTTCTTCACAATCACCGACCATATCACTCATAAGAGTAACAACCACATCAACATCTTCCACCTCTGCCATACCGACAAAGGCAAACTTCATAGGAAATGTCATTCCCTCCGGTCTTGCGTTCTCTGAAATGACTGCAACCACCTCATATCCATTCACAGTGCAATACTCCTCAAGAACCTGCATTACCATCTGATCCGCTGCCTCATTTCCTGTTGCTCCAAAATATATAACTGCTTTATTCATTTTAAAATCTCCATTCCTGTTTTTATTTTGATTTGATATCCTGTGCACACTTTATCTCCTCACATAAACTGACCTGCCAATGCTCTCTGCACTTATAAGCCCCGTTGTTGTCTGCTGGTTACTGCAAATCAGTTTGTGTGGGAAGATAAAATACTATCTTCCCGGTTTCTTAACCATCCCCGTATCGGGTAACATATCCTTTGCCAGCCACAAACACTTCGTAGTTTCCTGCCCATCTGGACTTACGAAAGTAGCCACTCTCTGAAAATGCGTTTTGCTGAAATTCAGGTGCACTTATTATCTCATTACCTCCGGCTGCTAACCCGGTAGGCACAACCCTCTGCTCTTATCCTTAAAGGCTCCTGCTGTTACGTTTCTCATAATCGGCTACAGCTCTGAGGATAGTCATCGCACGAAATGGGATTCTGCCACCCTGTCATAGACAAGGCGATATAAGCTCGTGGGATATGCGTGTCCTATTCTGTTTTCAATATTCAACGGTTCTTTTCTCAGAACCTGAACAGAGTATAACTGACACCACGCATCTTCTACAGTAACCGACACTCTTTTGAACTAAGAGTAACACTCCCACCTGTTCCAAATCCTTATAAAAAAGCCGGACTGCATCATCAAAAATGCAACCCGACTTTTTTATTCTGTCAGAAGTTTCATATTGTCAACGGCATTTAATACCATATTCCGGATAAACTGTACTTCCTTCTCCTTCAGACCAACCAGCAGATCATCGACTTCTACCTTTCTTTCACACCCACACACAAGATAATCCAACGTTATATGAAACAATTCAGCAATACTAATCAGCGTATCTATTTTTTTTGCTCCATTTACACCAGCTTCAATTTTCCGCAGAGCATCCACTGACAATCCAATCTGCTCGGCAAGCTGCTGTCTTGTCATTCTTCTTGCCGCACGCAACTCTTTTTTTATTCTTTCTCCACTATTAACAATATCGTAGTACACCTTCCACTCTTTTCCGGCACCTTATATATTTGCTTAAGCTGTATTCATTGTACCGTAAGCGAATCTTTTGTAAGAGTGACTAAACCAGCTATTTCAGGTGGAATATTGTACACCTTAATACCAAGAATATAAATATTTGCGGATTAAAAAAAGAGATATTTCCAAACTCTCATTACATTTTGGAAATATCTCTTTACTTAATATCCTCATCCGGCACAAACTCCATGATGTCCTCTATCTTACAATCAAGTATGGAACATAATCTGTTTAGGATTACCGTTTTTACGACCATATTCTTTCGCAATCGCTGTAACTGTGCTTTATCTATTCCATAATCTTTAATTAGTGCATACTGGCTAACATTTTTCTTCTTGAGTGTAATCCATAACCTGTCATATACTATCATTACAAAGACCTCCTCCTTGTATTCTACGCAAGAGTGTCCTATAATGATATGGTGCGTGTATGCACCATACTGTATGTATATGATAGAATAGAAAATAGCCATAATCTGCATAGAAAACAGCTCTCAAGGTTATTATGTAATATAGAACGGATTATCTGTTTTACTTTTATGGTATTCAACCGGGACAATTCAAGCACCTGACAATTTGCCCGCAGATACCCTTCTCAGAAAGGATTCACAACAACACTATGAATGATAAAAACACATACTCTGTTGATAAATATTTGGAAATCATTGCCGAAAAAGAAGGAATCACAAAAGAAGAAGTCCAACAGGAAATTGGGTGGGCAGTTTCTATTGCTTTAAAAAGCCCTGATCCACAAATGCAACGCTTCTGGACAGACTTTCCATGTGAAAATGAAACTCCCACCATTGAAGAAATCATATACCATCTCGCTGAAAAATTTGCAAAAGAGTCATAGACAAAGGACAGGATAACTACCCGTCTATTCACTCAGATAATCTTCCTGTCCTCTTAATATTTGTTCAATCATATGTAATGCAAATTCTATTTCTCTTTCGTCACACCGATTCATCATAAATGCAAAACGCTCAATGTGTTTTTCTGGGTGCTGCTGGCTCATCAAAACCATAGGCGATGACTCCAATGCATGAACAATATTCAAATATGTATCAAGACTCATTGCCCTTCTGCCATTTTCAACACTTTTGATAGTATCCAATGATACATCCGCCCGTTCTGCAAGCTCTGCCTGTGTAATTCCAAGCCTTCTGCGTTCTTTTCTGATATTCTCTGCAATAATTTCGTATATGTGCTCTCTTTTCCCCATAGCCCCATCATCCTTTCTGACTTATCGCATTATATCAGAAATTATTATGGGTTTTAGGAAACTGTAATCCTTTGACATTTTCGTGTAATACTTTGCATATTCCTTCTAAACACCAATCTACTTTTACACTGAAATTTAAAATTTCAGCAAAATGTATATAACAACATGAGAAAAGCCCGTGGCAGATCCACGAGCTTTATCTCCAGTTTGAAGCATGGATATAGATAGTTCCCTGCTTTTATTTAGTGTAACATACACCTTTACTTAGCTACATGTGTAAAATCCCAGTGCGAAAATACGTCTACATAGCAGGTTTTTGTTTCAACCACATATCTCTCCATGCCGCCTAATGCTTCATTATATCTTTCTTTATATTTTGTCTCAACGACCTTATATGTATAATACATAGGACGATATTTGATTAAATAATGAGATCCTTTTGGAACAGTTACGGAGTATCCGCTACCTAAAGAATATGATTTTGATGCACCTAGTGTAACACCCAACTCACTTCCTATAGTTCCACCATTTGTATATCCACCGGAAACTGAAGCTTTAAAGGAAATATTATAAGAAGTATCTTGAGTGTAATTCAATGATAATTTTGCGCTAGATGTAGAACTACCACCACTCGTGCCATTTCTCCATGCACCACTTTTTAAACTACCTTTGGTATATTGATAACCATATACGGTAACAAAATCAGAAATGCGTTCTTCATTTTCCTCATCAGCTTTAATTTCCGTTTCAAAATAATCAGCTCCATCATGAGGCAAATTTTCAGTGTCATAGTTATGAGTCTCCGCAGCAAACGCTGTTGTCGAGCACCCCAAAATCAATATAAAACTTAAAACCATACTAATTATTTTTTTCATTAGAAGTCACCCCCGCTTTGCTTTAAAAAAACTATAAACCAGATAAATAATTGCCAAAATGATACTAAAAACAAAAAAGCCACCAATATAAATAAGAGGACTTTTAAAAAGATAATCCATGTTATTGGTAAGATATCCATTTCCTGAACTAAATCCAGTTATTGAGTCAATATATTGGACAATAATGGAAAGAAACGGAAGCGTACTTAAACCAAATATGCCAAAAATTATCATTATTATAGCTAAAATCTTCAAATGAAAATCTTTCATCAAAATCACCCCCTATTTTAATATCATTTTGTCGTTATATGCAGATCATTCTATAAGCATATTCATAATTATATTTACTTCTCCTTTCCTCAGTATTCAATGTGCCATATAGAGCAATCTGTTGTATATTCTAAGAATAGCAGGAATCAAAGCAAAAGAAAATATCCTATGCAGAAAGTGACCTGTTTTTGCAGAAAATGACCAACAGAACAAAAATTACTCAGAAATCAAGTAAAAAACACAGCATTGATACTATCAAAGCTACAGTTCTGCTCTAAAGAATATATTGAGAGTACGCTTTCAACAATATTTCCTAGTCTAAAAACGGTATTAGAAGAATTTTGGTAAAAATTTAGCAGGCAATAATTTGAATATTATTGCCTGCCAAATTAATGATGAAATCATATGATTCTTCTGTCAATCAGAACCAATCTGCTTTCTCCTATCGGAGTCCAAGCATACACACTCTTGCAATATAACGTATCATCAGCTCCGAGCCTGTGCTTTCTGTATATTGTCTGACCAATACTTATTGCTGAAAAAATTCCCATTTCTAGGCAAATTTCTGAACATATCCATAACAATATCATATGATAAGCCTGATGTGTCCACAAACATCTCTTTCCCATCTTTAGATTTAACTGCAATTCCGTTATCACCCACATACGCTACTGTATTGTCATCTAATTTCTGTATTAATCCCGTCATTTCCGCAAATTTCTTTAGCGCAAACTCCCCGGATTCTTCACAAAGTTTTCGGAACTTTTCTGCATCCTCACCTACCATATACGGATATTTTCCATCTCTAATATACCATGAAATTCCCGTTTCTGAATCCGTGTATTTAGGATCAGTTAATGCCCACTCTTCCAAAGGAACACCCTGATACCATACTGTCATTTTTTCACTGGAATCATTGCTTATTTCTGGTTCATCATTGAATTTCTTTCTCAGCAATTTCATCCTGCCCCTGTTCATATCCTCTACATGACACGTTACACTTTAGTGCCTCATAAATTTCTTGAACATTTGCATATTTGTTAACTGCTGCAACATCCGGTGTCTCTAACACTTCCTTTTGTTGAAAAGCCTTTGATTGGTTATATTTTGAACCTGATTTTCTTCCTGCGTAAATATTGTTATTTACAGCGGTATTTACCATATTTACCATATTTATAATCCCTCCAGCAGCAATATAATCTAATTTTCTTATTATAGTATGTTGCACTTTATGCCAGATTGCTATAAAATGCAACATACAATGAAAATATTCTGTTGCGCTTGCTTAATATCCCATATTCAAGCAGCTATTATTGTGCATAAGCAGCAGAAGCAATATAGCCTACCTGCGAAGACCCAACAGAATACAACTCATAATGGAAATGGTATCTAACGCCTACCTTAACACCTGTAAATGTCAGTGTCCATGAATCTCCTGAATAGTTAGCAATTTGTACCGGTGCACTTGTTCCGTCATTTCCTACAAGAGTAATTGTTCCCTGAAGATAATCTGTTCCACTTTCATTAGGCATATAAACATTTAAGCACAACTTTGTAACGCTTGAGTTATTAATGGTGTAATAATAATTTCCGTTGAATACACCGCTTCTGGAATTGCTTCTTGTAATGGTTCTATTTGCATCATACTGAATCGTATCTGCAAGAGCAACGGCGTCATCATAAGCAGGTACTACGTCCAAATCGCCACAATCGCTTACTTCTACTGCCTTATTTGCATTAGGGGCAGCCTGTCCCTGAGTGGATACTTCACTTGCAAACGCAGTTGTTCCCATTGCCAAACATAACATCAAACTCAACACCAACGCCTTTAAACTTTTTACTTTCTTCATTTTAAAATCTCCTTTCAAATTAACATCGTATAAATTTTCATTCCAACAGGAATCTATAAACAACTTTATGCTTTTTTCTGTCTTTCCAGATTTAGATAAGTATTCATATTTCGCATATAAAACATCTGCAAATCATACTTTCCTAATTTGTTCATATCCTGAATAACCTTTTCAAAGCTGGATATAAGGTCACATCTTTCATTTAATCCCATGTGACCAGTTTCTTGTGGAAAAGAGCTGAGACTATTACCCCTATCAACATCATAATATGCCTCCAAAGCACTCATTTCGACATAAGAAGCATTTCTCAAATCAATATCGTTAATATTAATCTTTTCTTCAAATTCTTTTCCATTTTCATCAATCCCTTTGGCTATCACTACAGGATTATCATCTGTTGACTCTTCTGCATACTTAATATAAAACGAAAGACCGGTTCCATTTCCGCCTGAAAACAACATATCATCCGTCTTTAAATACACTTTCATTGATGTCTGAGGAAATGCCTCATTTCCGTTAACAGATGTTTTGCTATTGTTTTGTCGCTTTCCAAATAATTCAGATACACTCTGCACTCCCGAACCAATACGCATTTAACCACCTCCATTCGCATTATAATATTAGGGATTGTTAAAAGTCAAGCCGCATCTTAGATAAGTTTGCCCAAACACCAATGATGTCAGAAGATGTAAAATAATAAAAATCAGAAGTTTCAGATTGTAGGTATCCCTTTTTTGTTGCAATACCAATGTAAACAAGTTCGTAATTCGTCCCATCTGAAAGATCAAACACGAATTTTATTGTACTACCGTCGTTAGTAGAATCTGAATTTGCATCTTTCACAGGCAGCTCAGAAAAAAACGTATATAGGTAGTCAATATCCGCTTCTTCTGTTAGCGTTTTTTCCTTGGTGTCTGCCTCTGAGTTAGAATAGTACGTTTCAATTTTCACAACATCTGATGCAGAAAAAGGAAAAACAATATATTCTTTCTTTCCACAACCAGAAATTCCAAATATAATTGCCATTGCGAGAAAAAATGTAAAGACTTTCTTCATACTTAACTTCCTTTTTTAATTTAATACAAACTGTGTACTTGAACCGACTAAACCACCGTCTAATGTGACGTGACTGTAACCAGACCATCCGTAATGGACAATTAGTTTAGTAACAAGCCCGCTTGTTGATGTTCCATAAGCGGTAACTGCATGAAATACTTTTCCACGACTTTGAACTTGCCCAGGAGAATCAGGAAAATATCCGAATACAATTACTGGACGGTTTCGACCAACTTCTGCAAAAATATCGAAATTTGTTACATAGTATGTTGAAGTTGCCGCAACTCCATACTCATTGCAATAGTCGATTAAGACATCTCGAATAGTTAATCCCCAAGAGGAATTCGATTTTCCATAAGAGAGTAACTTGTCTTGCAAAGTGTTTCCAGTAGTTTTTAAATTACCATTAGAATCAAGGAATGAACTGTCAATGACATTTCCCTTAACTTTATGCCAGTAATTCAAAATCAAACACGCTGCTGTATATCCACAGGTGTTATTCTCGTTTGCAGGATAAATTGCATTTTTGATATATTTGTAGTTTGGAATATACTTATTTGTTGCACGTGCTGAAAAATGAGATTGCAGTCTATTAACACTTGCCCTCGAATTTAGATTCGTTTGCATAAGGGCTAATACTTCTGTATCTTTCTGTGTACGAGAGTTTTGTAATGCCGTATCAAATGCAGATTGTAAAGAACGGCATTCAGCAAAAGACATATCGTATTCGTTATGAATTACTGTGTGAACAAATTTATCACCCGACAGTTGATAATAGTTAAGGGGTCCAAAGTAGTATAAGTTTTCTGAAAGTCCCAAATATGGAGAAGGCGAATCTAATGCTTCTTCCAAATACTTGCCTGATTGTGGGTCGAAAATCATATATCCTGTATCACCCACTTCGACAAGTTCAAAATGATTATCACTTAGATCCGACAGAATCTTTGTTGTCAGAGTAACATTTTGACCTGTTTCTGCAGCAATCTTAGCGTTATGAATGATTTGATGCTGATTCGCACTGACCAACCAATTATCTGCATTAGTCTCAGTTTCCATAGCAAAAGCGGTGGCACTTGTCGAAAGCAATAATAAAGAAGCAAGCAAAACACTTAATATCTTTTTCATTATAAGTCTCCTTTCACTTAATTATCTGAAAACATCCTGCTTTGTCTTTCCTAAATATGCGCATATCAATATTTCATGTATAAACTATGCGCCTATCCTGCTGATTTTAAGTCGCAGCCTCCATAGTGGGCAGGAGAAATAAGCAGCCCCGCGCATAATCCTATGCAGAGTAGTAACCTGTGTCATCGCTTATTTCACCTCCTGTCGTGTCCTTTTACTCATATAACGGTCAAGATCAAAAAAAGGGACAAACTTTTTGAAATTATTTTTGATTATTTTTGATTCATACCTTGTTAATGGGTTGCCACTTTCCTGCGCAACATTCTTGTGGTATAATTTGAAACAAGCAGACGCTGTAACGAATACCCATAATGTGCAAGAATAAATTTACTTGCTCACTTAGAATGGATGGCTGCAGGGCTATCCATGAGGAAACTTATATGATGATACTCCTATTTAGTGTTTTGAATGATGAACAACGTGCGCTGGTAGAGCGGATATTCCATGAGCATCATATCCACTTCCAGCGCATTTCGTTTAATATTGTGAAGTCAGAGGAAGCCGCAGAGGATGTCGTGTCCACTGCATTTATAAAAATCATGGACAACATCGAAAAAATTTCTGATTTACCCTGTCCCCAAATGACCGCTTTCTGCGTTACCATAGTGAAAAATGCTTCTATGACGTACTACGTCAATTACAACAGAGTGTTCACATTGATTACTGGGACAATATTTCGGACGAGGACACGGACGATATTGAAGATGAATGTATTCACAATGCAGATGTACATAGGCTGACTGAGGTAATAGATCAGCTTAATCCCGATGATCGGCATTTTATCTATCTTCGCTATACGCTGGAAATGGGATATAGAGAGATTGGTGAATTGCTGAACATTTCGGAGGATGCCGCAAAAAAACGTGGGCAGCGGCTCGTCAAGAAGCTCCAAAAACTGTATGAGGAAAGGTGACGATATGGATATGAATTGGCAAACCATGCTGCATGAAGCAGCAAATGCCAGCTTTGAAAAGGATATAGAAGTTCGCTCTGCCGCCGATAATGACGCCTACTCCTGTGTAGATTTACCGAAAGCAAAGATCCGAGAATTAAGCGAAAAGATTCTGCACTTGCCGCATCAGGGAATTGTTCTATTATTTAGTAGATACTGCTTCCGGCTATCTCCCCAAGAAACTGAAAAGTTTTTCCAAATGAAAAATGCAAAGGGTCGCTTCCGCTTTTACCGTGAACTACTTTCTACAAGCATGGGGCTTAGCTCGGAGCAAGTGATTTCGGATGCTTCTCTCAATCGCGCCTGTAAAATTGCTATGAAAGACTATTTACGCACGGAGCTAAAAGAGGATGCTGCTGTAAGTAGTACCGGAAAGAGCCGAACGCATATTGTGTTCAGACGGTTCGGCAAAGCTGTTGCAGTCGCAGCAATTACCATAACCCTGTTGTTCTCAACGGCTATGGTAACTAATGCAAAGATCAGGGAAAAAGTGATTGCGTGGATAGTCGAGACATTTGAAAAATACAGTATCTTTGAACTGCAAAGCGACGGGGAAAACACAAAGCCCGATTTGCAGAGCTATAAGCCTACCTATCTTCCCGACGGGGCGGAATTGAAGAATACGGTTGAACAGCCGGAAATGCTTGCCTATGAATATGCCATCAACGAATCGAGTTATTTTAATATTCTTCTTAGTAAATCAGATACAAGGATTTACGCCGACGCAGAAAATACAGAAATTGAATCGTTTGACAAGGATGGTGTGATTGGCTACTACTTCAAGAAAGATGATTTGAATTATATTTGCTATGAGCGGGATGGCGATTTCTTTTCTATATATGGCTCTATTGATATGGACGAACTGATAAAAATTGCCGCTGGTATAACAACAGAATGATATACTCATCTTAGCTGAACAAATCAAAATTTCAGGAGGTATAATAAAATGTCAGACGTATATGAAAACTGTCCAGCTTTTGAAAATGATAAATTTCTACTGAGGTTTTCGCAACTTGATGATGCCGAGGATCTTGTAAGCGTGTATAGTGATAAAAATGCACTACCGTTTTTCAACAGCGATAATTGTCATGGAGATAATTTCTATTATCCAAATGAAGATCGAATGAGACAAGCTATTAAGTTTTGGCTTAGTTCCTATTCATCCAAATGGTTTGTCAGGTGGACAATTATTGACAAAGAAAAGCATGAAGCTATCGGCACGATTGAAGTGTTTCATCGTAGTGCAAACGACAACTTTAATCATGTGGGTGTTCTTAGACTTGATTTGAAAAGTGAATATGAAACTTCAGAAGAAATTTTTACAATTATGAATCTTATTGTACCACCTACATTTGATTTGTTTGAGTGCGAGGAAATAATTACAAAAGTTCCTGTTTATGCAGTTGAAAGAATTGAAGCAATGAAAAGAGTAGGATTTAAGAAGTCAACGAAGCTGTTGGTTGGGACAATGGACGGTTACGCTTATAAGGATTATTGGACAATTAACAGAGGAGTATATATCCCTCTGGATGATTTGGAAGCAAAAGAAAAGGCGTGACCGAAGTCGCGCCCAATCTTCCCCATTGCGGGAGCATTTGCAAATACTGTTTTATGGGAACACGAAAGCATTGTCCCTTTTTTCCTCCTTGTGCGTTATATGGGTGATACCAATAATGCACAAGGAGGATTTTATTTATGAAGAAAAAAGAAATTGTCACATTGGCACTAACTACCGCTCTACTGATGACCGCTCATGCCGTACCCGCATCGGCGGCATCAAATGCGCCTGAGAGTATGTCGCAAACAGGTTCGATACAAACCATTACTCCCCGATGGGAAAGCACCAATGTTGTTGTCCCGTCTATCTCAATCTCTGGCAAGCAGATTTCTGTGTCGGTATACATTTCACCAAAAAAATCGACGACATCATCCGTAGGTACCCTCTATCTGGAAAAGAAAGTTGGGAATGGTTGGACACCCGTCACCTCATGGTCGATTGATGGAACTGGATCGGTTAGCATTACCAAAACTTACACCGGCACAATGGGTATTACATACCGCACCAGAGTAGTTGTCACAACTGGGGTAGACAAGATTGATGCAACTTCTACCGAACGCACCGTCTAAAAAATTTAGAAAAAGATTGTCCCTTTTTCTGTGTCTGTCCGTTATACAAGTAAATCCACAAAACAGGAGGTGAAATAAGCGATGGCAACGGTAAATACTTTATGGGAGCATTTGTGTGGGTCTGCTTATTTCTCTTGCCCACTATGGAGGCTGCGACTTAAAATCAGCAGGACAAGCGCATAGCTTATATAGTCGATGTTTAGGTTATGCGCTGCCGATGGTTTTATCTACTAATTTTCCATGCTCTCAATGGGCATTGATACCAAACGAAAGGAGTTAATCTATGAAAAAAGCATTATGTGTCCTGTTATCCGTTGTTATGCTACTCTCCATGAGTGTTACCGCCTTTGCCGCAGATACAAAAGGAGCACCGTCGCAAACATTACCATCTTGGCTGCCTGATGATGCACCTGCGCCTGATCCAAACTCCGAGATTTCTATTGTTCACTTTTACATCAATGAGGATGGCGAAACTATTGTTTATGATCCAGAAACGGAAGTCATTCCTTATTCAACAGCATACGGTGATGCAGGAACAGCAGCCATTTATTGGGTTAACCGTTCACAAATTTATTGGGGCATTACTTCTTATACCAAAGGACTTATGACTTTTGCAGGAGATGTTACCACGAATCGTGGAGGATTTTACTTGCTTGGAGATATTGAGTTTGACGGAAGTGCTTCTGGCAACATCATGGGAGTAACAACAAAGCGTGGAACCAATACGGCAACACTCAGCGGTTTTATGATTGATGCTAAAGGAGTTTCTTTTACCGCACCTGATGTATCATCTTCTCTGACTTATTGATTATGTCTGTACTTATTATCGAGGAAAAGCCACCTCATTTTACAGATGTGGAGTTTGAATACAAAGGAATTGAATTTAAAGCACAAATCTGTCTGTTAGACACCGGAAAAGTGATGATTTCTTTTCGTGTACCCAAAAATGAATTAGAGCAAAACCTGTGTAAAGGTTTGCTTAATTCTCGTGGTACAAAATTGGATATAAAAATAAATCATTTACCAATGTGTGCAAACGTAGATACTTGCTCCTTTGCAATTCTCAAAGGCTCATCATTATTCTCCGATTTCAGCATTACTGTCGAGAACAATCTGATTCTCAGAGAGGATAGTATCTGACCTCAAATTTGTAATCTTCCCTCTGGCAGAAAAAGGCTACGCCCGTATCAGCAGTAATGCCGATACGGGCGTTTTTAAAAAGGTGAATTTTTATAATATTACTCATCATTTGAGCAAATAAAGCAAATCGCTATATCCCGACTTCATAAGTAATTGTTTGAAACCAGAAAGCACTTCTTCTTTTGTATAATTGTTGTTTTCCAAAAACTTATTATCTTTTTCACTAAGGTACTGATAAAAAAGAGCCACCTCTATTACCTCGTTATTGTTTGTATAGTCAATGCTATCTAAAAGTATGTTCTCTGCTTCGTTAATTTTTCCTAAATCAATCATATCAAGAAATTTTTTCCCGATACTTCATACTTGTTTTCTTTTTCAAGTTCAACAGAAACATACTCTTTCCCAAAGGCTAATGAAAATAATACTCTAACCATTTCTTTTATCATTCGCATGATGTAATCTTTCTCATCGGTAAAATTCATTTTTCCATCTCCTTAAATGCCATTCTAATTGTTTGGGACATATAAACTAACTGTATTGTAAATATAAGTCGACTTATAAAACTGAAATTTACGAAAATCTCTTTTGAATCTTATACAACCATATCCCAGCGACAACAGCTATAAATAATATAAACACAACCGCAATAGAAATGGCATAATCTTTCGGTAATACAACTGCAATTACTCCAGATAACAAAACACAAATTCCTATCAACAAAACAGGCTTTCCTAATGCTTTCGCATATCCATTTTTGTCATTTGTGGTTTCAAATACTTTACCATGAACAGAAGAGTAATTTCCTTTTAACAGAGAAATACTAAAAAATATGAGAAGAGCAGAACTAAACCACATCATTATACTAAAACCTATCATAATATATTCCTCCATCAATTATTTGTTTCGGGAATTCTTATTGTCTTAATTTAAATACCGAAACCATACCGCTAAGTGTTGTAGCCTGAGCTGTAAGTTCTTCACTCGTCGCTGATGTTTCCTGTGCCGCAGCCGAATTATTCTGAACAACTTCAGCAATTCTTTCTGCGGTTGCCTCTACCTGTTCCATACTGTCTGCCTGTTCAATGGAAATTTCTTTTATCTTTTTCGCACTGTCTGCAATCGCCTGTATGCCATCCACAACTTCTCTCAATGAAGTTGAGGCTTTCTCTGCATACATATTTCCATCTCCAACCTCATGAATAGCCGCTTCAATAAGTGCTTTTGAATCCACCGCTGATTTTGCACTCTGTTCTGCAAGGTTTCTGATCTGATCCGCAACAACAGCAAAACCTTTTCCGGCTTCTCCAGCTCTTGCTGCCTCAATCGAAGCATTTAATGAAAGAAGATTTGTCTGGCTTGCAATATCTTCAATCTGTGTGATAATTGCTCCTATCTTCTCAGAGGTTTCATTTATGCGTGACATAGCCTGCACTAATACTTCCATATCTCCACGACTGCCTTCTGCAATCTCCGCATACTTATAGGCTTCATCGTAAGCTGTTCCTAATTCTTCTGCTGTTGTTTTTATTCCGCTTGTAAGTTCATTGATAGTTGCCTGCATTTCCTCAACCGATGCCGCCTGATCCGTTGCGCCTTCTGCTAAAGACTGTGCCGCTTCTGCAAGGTTTGTGGAACCTGTAAGAACCTGCCCCGATGCATCATCTACCCCTCTTACAGTTGTATCAATCTCCTCATTCATTTTTCTTATGCCTGTCAGCAAATCGGTAAATGCTCCTGTATATACTTCCTCACACTCTGTATCAATCGCAAAATTACCTTCTGACATTTCATTTAACATTCTGCCAGAATCTTTAATTATAACTCTAATTCTGTCTGACATTGCAGATACACCAGATACAAGTTCCTTAATTTCATCCTCAGACTCAACCGTTGGAAGTGGAGAATCTATGTCACCCTCTGCAAATGTAATAAATCTGTCCTTTAATTCATTTAATGGTTTTTCAATGCTCTTTGATATTGCAACGGAAAGACTGTTTGAATAAATCGTTGATACTGCAATTACAATTATTATAATTGTCAATGCAGCTATCATAACCGTTCTCAACTGTGCACGTTTAGCGTTTCCAAGTGAAATATTCAAAGCCATAAGTTTCTGTAAAGCATCATCCAACGCCTGATACTTTGGTGCTGCTTCATCGGTCATCATCTGCTGAGCCTGTAATGATTTCGCAGTATCAGTCGTTGCACCGACCTCAATTACTTTTGCATCCACTTCCTTATACTCTGCCCATGCTTTATCAATAGCGTCCATGCAGGCAGTTCCCTCTTTTGTTATCATTGTTGGGCGTATTTTTTCCAAATATTCCTCAAACGATTTAACAGCCTGTTCATGCTGTTCTTTCATAGGATAACTTATTCCTAGATAAATTACTCGCCATTTCTTGCATTTTTTTATATTTTCGCCATTTTTTGCCTGCTATTAAAACAAATAAAAAGGACGCAGGATTTTACTCCCACGCCCCTAAACTTATCTGGCTTTATCTTCTCTGACTTTTGGCAGCTCCTTCCCTGCCGTTTCCTGCTTTGCCTCCGATGTTTTTCTTGCCGCAAAAGCATCTGCATTATACTTGTACTCCTGTGGTTCAGCTACCATCGGTGAGTAGATGATCTCTCTTTCTGTATCCGGTGCTTTCTGTTCCTTATCCTTTGTCTGCTCCATACGCTTTTCCTTATCAAACTGCACATTCATAGCCAGATTATCCAGCTTATCAATCGAGGCATCCAGATGCAGCTCCATTGATACAAGCAGTTTTTTCACTGCTTTCATAGGGGCAAGCACCGCCTTTGTGAAAGGGTGTTTCTGTTCCTTCTGTGAATAATCCACCTCCGGCTTATCTGCAAAGGTATGGAACGCATTGTTTACGATCTGACCAGCTTCACGGAGTCCCTTTGCAAGAAGTGCTATCCTTGCAATATCCCTGTCTGTAGATACAATCATATCTTTTACCGCTGTTCTGACATTGAGAAGTCTTTTCTTAATTCCTACAAATTCTGTCACCCTGTAAAGTGCCGCCCTGCCCTTTGCCTTTGTTTCATCAACAATATTCTTGGCAGTAGATTTTACCTGTACTTTTATCTCAGATACCTGTGACTTTATCTGCTCACATCTGGCATTGAGTCGCTCCTGTGCTTCTGTTAATGCTTTTTTTGCATTATTGATAAGGGTATCTTCCTGCATTTTCTTGATCTGGTCCTGCATACTGGTAAGTTCTTCTGTCATAGACACAATCTTTTTTCCAGACCATCCACATAGGTGCATATCTCAAATACATCATTTGCCTGTTCTTTCATAGTATTCTTTTTTAATAAATCGAGAAGTTCTCTTATGATCTCCTCATTAGTAAGTGTCTTTTCTGCTTCCATCTGCTTTTCCTCCTTATAAACAGGGCAGCATATGCCGCCCCTTAGCCTTAATTATCGAAAGGGTGTATCCTTTTTATCCCTGTCGGGATTTCCGTGGTTCTGTTCGGCATTCTCCCTTGCTTTTTCGTTGCTCTTATCCTTTGCTTTCTCATATTCTGCAATAATCTCATTATAGAGCTTCTCCCTGAAATCCTTTGTGACCGGATAGCAGACATCCTGATAAATCGGTTTGCCGTGCTCGTCCACCTGCTTTGTTTTATAAGAAGGCATTGATACAAAGATTTTCTCTTTGCCCTGAAGGATGTTTACATTATTTACAATGAAGCTGTTTTCAAAGTAAATACGGGCAAGTCCCTTGATATTACTGCCTTCCCTTTCATAAGGTGTTACCGTCACGGAAAACTCCGGCATTTCCTGAGTTTTTCCCTGTGTCTGTGTTTCTGCTTTCTCCGGCTCCCTGATTTTGCATAAGCCTCAAGGATATTAGTATAGAGTTCCTCACGAAACTCTGCCGTGATAGGATTGCATACATCCTTATAAATCACGCTGTTTTTCTCATCACGCTCATTTGAACGGTATCTTGGCATTGATACAAAAAGCTCTCCCTTTTCCTTATTTTCAAGGATTGCGATATTGGTAATCTTGAATGAATCACCAAATACCACGGTCGCAAAACCCTTGATATTGCTGCCATCTTTTGCTCTTACCTCGTTTACCTTAATTGAATACTTCATACGCTGTTCCTCTCTTTCTTATACTTCTGAATTATCATTGTTTTCTGGTATGATAAGCTCACACCAAAGCTGTTCTATCTGTTCACAAGACAATCTGCCATTTAACCAGTTGCCAAGTGTAACAACCATTCCGTCCTGCTCATAGTAGAGCCATTCCTGTGTTTCGATGTTTCCCTCATACACGATAGTCACATCAAAATCAGGCATAAATAATCCTGCCTCCGTATCCCAGATACAGGCAACTCCCTGTCTGAGTGTCAGATTCAGCCTTTCGACATACACAGACCAGCCGCTTACGACAATCTGAAAGTCATCATCAATCTCTGCAATATCATCCTGAGTGTCGATCAGCTCCTCCATTTCCGATACTGCTTCTTCTATCTCCCCCAGTCGGTATCTCTTATTCATCTGCCGCCTCCTTATATCTGCACCTGACAATAAAACGCATTGTTCCCTGTCCCGGCATTCAGCATTTCACTTCCGGTTTCTTCCATTACCGGGTATCTGATATCTATTCCCGGTATCTCAATAATGCCGATGATACTGCCTTCTTTAAGAATGGCTTTCTCCTCTTTACTAACGGTGGTTTGCTCTTTCTCAACCTCTGACCTTTCATCCTGCTTCTCCTCCAATGTCTGCTCAAATTCATTTATGAGCTGGTTCGTGTTTCTCTCTCCGGTTGTACACCAGAAAAAAGAGACTGCCATAATGGCAATCCCTGCTGTAATCAGTAGTCCTGCGACCACTTTCCTTATGCTCATAGAGTTTCACTCCTATCTTTTCCTGTTTCTGTCTGGCATATAGATTCCCTTATCCTCTGCAACAATACCCGCATTTTCTATTCTGTCCTCAGACTTTCTTCGTCCGGTCCGCCAAGATCTGCATCCATAGCCTTTGCGTTCTCAAGGTCAAGCTGGGCATTTAATTCATACTGCCTTGCAAGTTTTTCTTCCAGTTCTGCACTATATGCAAACGGCTTATCATACTCCGCCTTTGAAGCCTCAAGGTCATTCTGGTACTGTTCAATCTTCTTTTCCAGAAAATCAACATTTTCATGAAGTCCGTTGAACAGGTTCTCCAGCTTTACCATACTTCCCACCGGACTTGTGGAAAGTTCTGCCTTGTATTCCGTCTTTCCACGAAGCACCATATAGTTGATACTGAGGAAATTCTTTTCCACCAAAAGCTCAAAGCCGTGGAACTTACCGACTGGAGTGGTTTCGCCTGTCTTACATTTGCTGATTGCTTCAAGCATTACGGTTCCACCATCCACTCGCTCTGTATAAGTTGCATTGCCTATGGTAATGGCAAAGTCCGGGTTATCAATCAATTCCTTATCCCTTGCCTTTATATCCTCCCTTACATTGGCAAGTTTTTCTGTCGCAGTTTTGATGAGTTTTGGATATTTGATCATAAAATTATCCTGCAATCCGTATCTCTGATTATCATACGACGCTTTTAAGAGCTTTAATCTCTGGACATCATTGTCAACCTCCATCTTTTCCCTGATTAAAGGGTTGCCTGTCGCAACCGCCTTAATCTCCGCATAAGAAAGTGTTGCCTCATCAATGTCCTCACAGCTTCGGCTCACTGCCTTGCTTGTCATAACCTGACTGATGAAACGCTGCTTGTTTTCCACAAGTGACCAGTTGTATGCATCAAAGGTTTGTTTTGTAACATATCGGTAGATTGCCACCTCATCGTTTTTATTTCCCTGTCGGATACCTCTGCCTTCCCTCTGTTCAATGGAAGAAGGCTTCCACGGGCAATCGACATGGTGCATTGCAACAAGGTGTGTCTGTACATTAACTCCGGTTCCGCACTTATCTGTCGAACCGATAAGGACTTTTTTCTTACCTGTCCTCATTTCCTTAAAGAGTGCATCCCTCTGTGCGTCTGTTTTTGCATCGTGAATAAATGCTATCTCCTCCGCAGGGATACCATATTGGATAAGTGACTCCTTCAGATAATCATAAATCGTAAAGTCCTTGTCCGGTCCCGGTGTTCCAATATCCGAAAAAATAAGCTGACAGCCTATATGACCATCAGCATTTCCTTTACATATTCTTTCCAGACATTTTCCGCTACCTTATTGAGCTTTCCGTCCGGGTTGTTCGGTGCGTCCTTATCAATCAGTCTTGCGTCTGTTCCAAGAAGTCTTGCTTCGTGCGTAATCTTTAAGAAGTTGTCAACACTTGGATCAACACCCCCGCCCCTTATCCTTTCTGCCCTTACAACAAATTCTTCCATTACCTGCTTCACATACCAGTCCGGCTCCGACTCCACGATGATAGGCTTGCCGCCACGCAGAGCTGGCACATCAAGGTCAAGCATATCCGCTGTCTGCACATCGGCAACCTCACGGAAGATGTTCATAAGCTCCGGCAGATTGGTAAACTTATTGAACCTGCTCTTGAAACGGAAACCACTGCCCTCAACCGTAAGCTCCAGTGCCGTTGTTACTTCTCCAAAGTTAGCCGCCCACGAGTCGAAATGATGAATTCCCATCTCCTCAAGTGCCGATTTCTGCAAATAAAGCTGCATAACATACATCTCACACATTGTGTTGCTTATCGGTGTACCTGTTGCAAATACAATTCCCCTGCCATCATTTATCTCTGATAAATACTGGCATTTAAGCTGCATATCCGTTGACTTTTTAGCCCCACTACTGCTGATTCCCGACACATTATTCATCTTTGAAAATGTGGCGAGGTTCTTAAAATTGTGTGCTTCGTCTACCATAATAGAGTCAACACCCAGCTCCTCAAAGGTAATGAGGTCATCTTTCCTGCTCTCATCAGTCAGGGATTTAAGCTGTTCCTCCAGCTTTTTCTTCTGGCTTTCCATCTGCTTTACGGTCCAGCGTTCCCCGTTCCGCTCCTTCATATCATCAATCGCATAGGTGATCTCATTTATCTGTTCATTAAGCATTCGCTCCTTTCTCTCTGCCGAAATTGGAATTTTTTCAAATTGCGAGTGCGACATAATGATGCAGTCATAATCGCCTGTCGCAATCCTTGACACAAACTGCTTTCTTCGGCTCTTTTCAAAATCACGCTCCGTTGCAACCAAGATGTTTGCTGACGGGTAAAGCCTTAAAAATTCACTTGCCGTCTGCCCGATAAGCGGCTTTGGCACTACCATAATTGTCTTATTGGAAAGTCCGAGTCTTTTCTGTTCCATACACGCAGCCATCATTTCAAACGACTTTCCGGCTCCGACGCAGTGGGCAAGCAGGGTATTTCCTCCCATAAGGATTCGTGCCACCGCATTTTTCTGGTGCGGTTTTAATTCAATCTCAGGGTTCATTCCTGGAAATTGCAAATGGCTTCCGTCATACTCACGCAGGCGGATATTATTGAAGGTTTCATTATAATATTCCACATACTTCTGTCGGCGTTCCGGTTCTGCAAACAGCCATTCCTTGAACTTCTCCTTGATCATATTCTGCTTTTCCCTTGCAAGCATTGTCTCATTCTTATTGACTTCATAATGGTACTTGCCATCACCGTCATCAATCCTGTCCCTGACAGTGACTGTTTTTAAGTTCAGGGTATCCTCAAAAATAGAATAAGCGTCCATTCTGCTTGTACCATAAGTTTTCGTTGCAGCCACGGAATGTTTATCCATACTTTTATTTTCAATGAACCATTCCATACTCATTTTATTCAAGTGTACCTGAATACCGGAATTATAATACTCTGTTCTGATTGCCCTTGCCCTCTTTGGTGTATTAAGCAGCTCATAGATAAACTGCTCATAATCAAGCGGCTCAATCCAAGTTGTACCAATCTTTACATCAATATCCGAGGCTTCAATCCATTCCGGCTGAACTTCCTCTAGGGCTGCGGCATTGGCGGCAAATCTTTCTGCCTGCGGATTATCGGTATCCGCCGCCATTGCCTTTGCAACACGCAGCTTATCCCTTACATTTCCCGACAGATATTCGTCTGCTGTCTCCCAGCCTGCGTCCGGGTTATTTTCATTGTAACGGTCAGGATTAAGAAATATAATTCCATCAAGTTCCTTTATGAGAGTATCCCTGTCTGCTTCATAAATGGAGAGCATATAAGGGATATTTACATATCCAAACTCATTGACCGATACATTAAGAGCCTCTACCGCAGTTTCTACCCTGTCCACCACGGACTTTGCCTTAATCGTCTGCTTATAAAACATATCAGCCTTCTTCACCTCCCCGTCCTCATTTACTTCTTCAAGACTGCAAAGAAGCGGATAATCGCTGTCATCCCTGAACGCTGTACGGTTTGCTTTGGAAGTGATTGCTCCATACTTTCCAACGAATTTATCATATTTTACATTCAAAAGCTGCTGTTTGTCTGCAAGCTCCTCATCACTACAGCCCTCCATCTGGATATCAATCAGCTCTCTTGTTATCTGTCTGATTTCATCAAGGCTCTTGATACGCTCCTCTGCTGTCGGTGATACTTTCTGCCTTACCATCTCTGAATTTTCCCTGTAATAAAGTTTTCCTTCAAAGAATGTGTAAGTATAATTTCTGACATCCGGATCAGCGGGAATGACTTCCTCTGTCTGTTCCTCATTATCTGCCAGTCTCTCAAAATCTGTCATCTGTGCTCTGATGTTACAGATTGCCTTATTGAGTGCTTCATACAGATTGAAGTTCTCATCATTATTCACACAGACGGTATATCTGCTGTCCTGTCCGAACATCCTTGTGTCATACTGCATTGTACCAAGCATCATCTCCGGGTGCTCTGCAAAATAGGAATTGACTGCTATGCCATCACCTGTGACACCAAGATGTACCCAGTCAGGCTCTATATCAATTTTTCGCTCTCTTTTCTGTAAAAAAAGTGTCCGCAGTCACCTCAGTTCCTGCATTATCCTTAAATGCAGTATTCGGAAGTCGGATTGCTCCCACAAGTTCTGCCCTCTCAGCCAGATACTTTCGTATAGTCGGATTGCTCTTATCCAGTGTTCCCTTTGTGGTAATCACTGCAACCATGCCGCCCGGTCTTGCCTGATCGAGTGCTTTTGCCAGAAAATAATCGTGAATACGGAAGTTATACTTGTTGTACTTTGGATCGAATATCTTATAATCTCCAAATGGCACATTTCCCATAACAACATCAAAAAAGTTATCCGGATATGTGGTGTTTTCAAATCCCGTAATACTGATATTGGCATTCTGGTAAAGCTGTTTTGCAATCCTTCCTGATATGCTGTCCAGCTCCACTCCATACAGCTTACTTTGCTGCATTGGTGCTGGCATACTTCCGAAGAAATTGCCGATACCCATAGAAGGCTCCAAGACATTGCCGCCTTTAAAGCCAAACTGCACAAGTGCTGAGTTAATACACATTGCAATCTCAGGTGAAGTATAAAAGGCATTATTTACGGTTGCTCTTGCGGCACTGTATTCCTCATCGGAAAGAAGTTCTTTCAGTTCTGCATATTCTCTGGTCCACCCTGCATTATTCTCATCAAATACCTGTGACAACCCGCCCCAGCCGACAAACTTTGATAAAACCATCTGCTCCTCCTGTGTTGCAAGTCTGTTTTCCGCTTCAATCTGCTTTAGTGTACAGATTGCATCAATGTTCCACTGGTATCTGGTCTTTGCACCACCCTTTTCTGTTTCCCACAGGTTATAATGGAAATTGAGTTTTATCTGGTCTTGTGTTTTTTCTTTTCCGCAGACCTTCCACTGGCGGTAATACTTCCTGTGCAGGTGTTTCAGGGGCAGCCTCCTGTGGTTCGGTATCCTTCTGCGGAATATCTGCCGATACATTCTTATCCTCATCAGAAATTATACGACCATCCGTGTCAATCTTGGTATTCAAGCCATATGCAATCGCCCGTTCTCTGGTTTTAAGACGGCTTTCTCTCACACTGTCCTCAATATCAAAGAACTTGCGGTAAACAGGATTCATCTTTTCCCTGTCAATCTTATTTTTTATGGTCTGATAGATTGCTTTCTGATCCTCTCCACAGTAAAATGGCTGTTTTACCATATAGGATAAGATTTCATATACCTCACGCCATGATACGGTATCCCCTGCCCTCTCTCCATTTCTGTTTTTGTAGCTTACTTTCACATCTGCACTGCTTAAAGTGTATTCTGTGAGTCCATACTGATTATTGCAATATGCCTTTCTCTCACCCTGAACATTTCCCATCGCTATCTCACAGATCAGTTCCAGCTTATTCGGCATAAATGCAAAATCCGACTGCACCACATCCATAAGGAAAGCACGGAATGGTGTGTAACAGCTACATTCTGACACAAGTATCTCAATGGCATCTCTTAAATCTTCATCCATTGCAGCTACACGGTCAGCATAATCAATCGGTTTGATATACCGTAACTCAGCCGCCTTTCTGTTTACAGCATAACTGTCAGGCTCATCAGGAATAGCATAATCATCAATTTCTGATTTCTCCTCCTGCGTATCAACTTCACGGTACTCTGCGTCAATGACTTCATCATCTTCACGAAGTCCGTCCATTGCAAGCTCATCAATACGAGGTGTCTCCGACTGGTATTCTCCGGTAAGGATAAGTACACCGATTTCCTTTTCGACATTCTTCCACGAAACGTATCCTTCTACTTCTCCATCTTCATCTTTCCATTGGATACGAAGTCCCGAACCGTGAAATGTGTCATACCCGTGCAAGCCCAGACCGTCAAGCGGCCAGCTTGCACCACCCTGACCATATTCTGCCTTGATACGCTTTGCTCTGGTTCCTGCGTCTATCTCTGTCTGATAGATTTCACACACCCTGCCTTTTCCACCGACAAAGCCAGTTCCTTTCATAAGTATCTCTTTTACATACTCACTTGGTACACTCTCTGCTTTCTTTGGATTAAGGTAATTATATTTTCCGGCAAGGGCAGCCTTTTTATCCTCCTCGAACTGACGCATAAATTCATTGTGTCTGGTTTCCTCCGGCTGCTTCACACCAAAACTTGCCTGCCCGTTTTGGTCGAAAAAAAAGGAAGCCTGTGTATATTCGGCTTCCTTACTGACACCCAATGAGTTAATCTCATCAAGCTCTCTATTTAATTCTTCCTGTGTTTCTAATGAAACTTCATCACAATCTGGTGGAGCACTACTTCCTCTGCCTGCATCTTCGCCTGCTCTCTTATCTTCCACATCTCCATTGTCGATGACGGATTCTGTGGCTTGTGCTTCATTAGATACTGTTCCTCCAACTGATCGTAAAGCTGGTTTGCTTCCTCCTCTACTGCCGACATCTTCTCGTACATCTTCCCGAATCTCATCAGCGTCTTGTATCTTGCCGGCTCGTTCTCCAGAAGATACTTCATTGCCATCCTTCCGTATTTGCCCAGCTTCGTGAGATCCTCCGTCTCGTCCGGCATTGTCAGCTCCGGATAAAGCAGTCCGTCCACTTCCTTGTAAGTCATTTCTTCTAACATATCCAATTCTCCTTTCGCTCTCAATCGTTTGTAAATTCCTACTAAATTCTCTAAGAACACTACAGGAGACATCGCATACAAGGGAACCAAGACGGTAAACTATCTCCTCATCTTTGATGTTTACAATCTGACTGAAATCCTGTTCTTGCACAGATAAGTCAAATCCACATCTCGTCCCTACAGCATACATAACGCTGGAATATACCAACTGCTCCATATCGCTATCCTGCTGTAAGCCCTTGCGTTTTTCGTTGAATTCCTTTATCACACTACCTGATAGCTGCATAAGTTCGGACATTCTATCTCCGAACTCCTCTTTTATTATATCCCAAACATTTGTTCCTGTAAACTGTTTTAGCGTATTTTTTAGTGATTCCCTGTCATCGCTTTTATACCGCTCCATCTGTCCTTCCGATACCAGAAAGTCTGCATAACTTTTCAGGTTTTCCCCCTCCAGATCCCATGTCAGCTTCACATTCTTTCCGCCTGTATCACTGATATCGAAAATATATCTCATACGGGGATTAAGTGCCCTTGAGGGGAAGATAGCACAGCCCTTTGCTCCACGCTTTACATATCTTCCCACCTTTTTCCAGGTATCATAATCTGCCATGAGTGTGCTTTTTTCCGGAGGTCTCTGAGCTGTTACCATAACGATATTGTCAAATTCATAGCGGTATAACTGACCAGCAACTTTTAATACATCTTTCCAGTTCTTTTCAGAACGGGTGATGTTGCTGATTTCTGAATCATATATCGCTTTGACCTTCATATCAACACTCATGTGTCACCCTCCTTTTACTTCAGTAATTCTGCAAACATTTCCTTAAAGAGCTTTGACTCCTCCCCGTCAAGCTCAATCACAAATTCTGCATCAACCGCCTGTCCATCACATTTGCCCTTTCCTTTTACAATCTTTCGCATAATCCTGAGAAGCACATAACACTGCTTTGACTTGGCTATGCTCTGCTTAAAGGCAAGTCCGTCGCTGTCAGCCGACTGCTGTGTCTCATAGACAATCACATTCAGCTTTCTGCTGATTTCCTCAACTTTCTCATATGGAATACTGACAGACGATTTTACCTCTCCCGGTCTTTCCCATTCCTTATGAAGTTCGTTTAATAAAAATTCCATATCCTTAATAACTGCTGTCTGCTCATTTTTCATCGTGTCTTTCCTCCATTTTCCTTTAATGAAGAAGGGAGCTGTTCTTCGCTGTATGGCGAAAAATCAACTCCCTTCATATCCTCCGCATCAAGGACTATCTGTTCTGAATAATACATATCCATTGCCTTGTTTATGGCATCGTCAAGTGACTCTGCCTTTACTGTCTCTACCCTTGAGAGAACTTCTTTTATCTCAATATCAAATTCTTTTTCCATTCGATATCAGCCTCCAATTCCATTTTTCCTCATCGACTCTTTTTTTCTTACCTGTCTTTCCTTAAAACCTTCATCATACTTTCCATCTTCAAGCCTGTCATAAAAATATTCCTCCTCTATCGTTCCAAATTCCTTATACATCTGGTGCAGGAAATCATTCTGCATATTTTTTGGAATATCATCATCCTTTGACAAATCCTGATAAAAATAAAACTTCTGCTTGAGTTTCGCCCTGTAATCATAAACATCTTTTATCTTTTCAGGTGTCCCGTATTCTCTTTTATATGCCTTAAAGTTGGTCTGCGAAAGTGTGGAACCAAGATAAATCCCGTGCTCCCACGATACCCCAATCGTTGTGTTATCCTTTGTTGGCTCCTCGTCTTTCGGATATCGCTTATACTCTGTTGCTCCGAGAGCAATCGTGAGAGAGCCGCTTTTCATATCCATTACCACAAGATTGCGTGGAGATAATGCTTCAAGTACCATATAATCGTGGTCATTAAAATTATGAAATGTCTGCCCTCTTTCAAATGTCCTGTCGCATTTTTCATAATGCAGGATAAAGTCATCTATCCAGCCTCTATCCGTCATTCCAATCTCATCCATCTTTGTAATACACTCTGGGGAACTTGTTGCCTTATCAAAGTAAAATTTCTTTGAATCATTATAATATCCTTGCAAAAAGCGTCCCAGTTCCACATCATCTCTACAGAATTTTGCAAAAACTGTAACATTTGCTGCCCTGTAATACTCTGTAAAACCTTCCGCAAGCGTTCTTCCAAGAAGCAGCATCTGATCTGCAAGCTCTGACATATCATCAATGGCAACGAACTTCTTATAATCTTCCAAAGTCATAAGCATATTTCTTTCTGTTCCCTTATAATTCTCCATTACAAGAATCATATCTTTTAAATCCATTCTTACCTCCTGTTCCAGAGAGGACTTTCGCCCTCTCTGCCAATTTTCTATGGTCTGCCAATTACTACAATTTTTCCGACACTTGCCACATCACGGTAAACTACGCCAACTCTTTCATTCAGGGCTTCTACCACCTTGCCATTGCCGACATATACTGCCACATGGCTGATATTCTTATATCTTCCGTTATTTGTGAAACTGTAAAAGATAAGATCACCAGGCTGCATTTCATCATAAGATACGGTCTTTCCTGCTTCATCAAGTCCCTGTGCTTCTGCCGCTGCTGTAGTTGCTCCTCCATGACTGATATTCACACCTGCATCCTTCCATGAATAATACGCAAGTGAACTGCAATCATAATAATTGCCACTATCTCTTAATTCCTGACTGTAAGGATAACCCACTCTGTGAAGGGCATAAGAGCAGACTGCTTTCTGCCTGCTATCTGTAATACCACTGAGGATTGCATTTATTTCATCCTCTGTCATGGAACTTACTCCGGGGCTTCCACCGCCTCCACCGCTTCCACTTCCGGCATATCCAAGCTGTCCCATAAACTCCGGACTCATGATCTGCTCAAGCATTTCTACCTGATCAGAATTAAATCCATAAACAGAAATCATATCTCTGTATGATTTGAGCGTAACATTTACATACAGTACCGACTTCGTAACAGTTGTTACATTGCCATCTGCGTCTGTTTCCTCCACATCTTTTGTTCCACTACTTGTAGTATAAGAACACATATCATTTACTACAGTCTGCAACCACCCCTTTGATATATCATTCATAATTGTTGCAGTATCGCCTACACCATACTTAACCATGTAGACCGCCATAATGTCGTAGTAGTTACTTGGATTTTCATCCATTCCCTCATAATCTACATACACCAGTTCGCCAAAGTCATATCCGGTATGTTCATTCACTTTGGTATTCACATCACGGTTAAATTCAGACACATAAGCACTTGTAACTGTCTGCACTGTATCTCCTGACTCCAGCGACGGTAAAAATAAGGCAAATGGTGAATTATAAAGAATCGCTATCACAGCAATAACCGGAACTGCAACGATTACCACTAAAAGAACCAACAGCAAAAGTACAAGTCCGATAATCGGAGCTGCCGCCTTTATCCAGAGAACTGCCTTTTTTACAATCAGATCTTTTACCAGTTTTACAACACTGTCCGTCTGATTTTCCTGTTCTTTCATCTTATCCAGAAAAAATTTAATCTTTCTGCTACGGTTCGCTGCTTTCACATCCTTCGCCTCAATAGATACACCCGTGGCATAGCCTGCCGCCATGCCGACTGCTGTACCTGCTCCCGGTGCAACCGCTGTACCTGCCGCTGTGGTTGCCGCTTTTGCCGTAGTTTTGGCAGTTTCTTTTGCCGTAGTTTTGGCAGTTTCTTTTGCAGTGTTCTTGGCAGTTTCCTTCGCAGTTTCTTTCGCTGCTGTCTTTGTCGTGTCACCGGCAACCTTTGCCGTATCACTGGCAGCTTTCTTTCCCATCTTTTTTGCCAGTTTCTTTCCTGTTTCTACCTTCTTGATACGCCTCTTTGCTTCGGCTGCCGCTTTCTTTCTGAAAAGTGACGCTCCCCTTGAAGCAGTTCCCGTAACCGGACGGCTTACTTCATATGCAAGATAAGCTGCCTGTGACACTTCCTGCCCGCCTTCCACCTGCTCTGTAACTGCTCCAGCCGCAAGTGCTCCCGTTCTTCCTGCTATATGAAGATTGGTATTCTTCGTCTTGATAGAAGTATTGGACTCCCGTATATTTCTCTTAAATTTTGAAGGTTCCTTTTCTTTCTTCTCTGCCTGATGAATGGTACTCTTACGATAAGACTTCTTTTTACCTGTATCATTTATCTTTGCACTGGCAATTTTCGGACCACGCTGTACGGTGTAAATGTTACTGCCCTTAATTTTAGCCTTCTTCGGTTCATGCATATGAATCTTAGCTTTTTTCTTAGTGTGTGAATGACCATAGGCTTGTCATCCACTTTTTTTATCTTCAATGTTCCCACCTTCTTTCTGTATCCTTAAAAAAGGTAAAAAAGTAGCCATCCGGAACTTAGTCCAAATGGCTGATACATTGCAATTCTAATCAGCAAATTTTGCCTCCCTTTTTCTTCTGCTCCGCAATCTTTTCGTGGATATTGGTGTTATACAGTCTGTAAAGGTCAGTGTCCTTGCTGATCTGGTTATCAAACGGAATTACCACGGAACCACACTTGATAAGTCCCATTCCCGATGCAGTATTGGTTACGAAACGAAGCTGTGCCTCTGATACACCGATAACCTCCGCCATCTTGGAACTGTCTGTATTCGCCTGCTTTAAAGAGTGCAACAAACTCAGAGTTTGCAAGCATTGTAGTGGCGGTGTAGTTCTGTAAAAGGTCCACGACGTTCTGGGTGATACCCGTGCACAGTCCACCTTGTTTCCTCACCTTCTTCCAGAGCTGCTGTAAATATTTTGCAGAATACTCGGAATTAAGCAGGACATGGAACTCATCAATATAGAGCCAGGTTGCCTTGCCCTTCTGCCCGTTTTCTACAATCCTGTTCTGAATGGACTCCATCATGACAAGCATTGTGATAGGACTAAGCTCTGTACCTAAGTCCCTGATACCATATACTGTGAATCTGTTATCCACATCAACATTTGTCTGGTGGTTAAAGATATTAAGGGAACCATTTACAAAAAGTTCCAAAGACAATGCGATATCCTTTGCTTCGTCCTCCGGCTGTTCCATAAGGATATCGTAGAAGTCACTCATTACCGGGATATACTTCTCTTTGCTCCTTGCAATGTCGATATACAGCTTTCTCACACAGCGGTCAATGATTGACTTCTGTCTTGAATTTAAACTGTCTCCGATACACTGCTCACAAAGTCCAAGCATAAACTCGCCTTTTTCTCTTACCATTCCCTTTGAATCATTCGGATCAAGGCTCCACACATCCATCTCAAGCGGATTTACATAGTTGTCCGTGTATGTGGACATATTTACCACGGTTCCACCATAAGTCTCTGCAATATCAAAGTATTCGTTCATTGGATCTATGACGATTATCTCATCATCACCCGACAAGAATACGCTGCCCATCTCCATCTTGCAGAAAAAAGATTTACCGGAACCCGGCACTCCGAAAACGAATCCATTTCCGTTAATAAGCTTCTTTCTGTTACCGATATTTACATTCTTACTGATCTGGTTGATACCGTAATAATTACCTGTGCTGTCATTCAGTTCCTGCACATTAAACGGCATAAGCACCGCAAGCGACTGGGTAAGAAGTGTACGCATTGTCTCCACCTGTCTTACTCCAATCGGAAGTGCTGTATTGAGTGCTTCCCTCTGCTTTAAGTAGTGTATATCAATCGTGCAACTGTTACGCTTTCCGATTGTTTCTACTGTTTCGCAGACACTCTCAAGCTCCTTCTTACTTTCTGCCATAAGGATAATGGTAACTCCTACAAAGAAAAGACACTGGTCATTCTCACGGACATCATCCATAATTGCCTCAATCTCTTTTCTCCGTTCTCTTTGCATAAGAGATTTCTGTGGAGAAGTCATTATTCTTATTACGGACTCTCTGCTGCTTGATAATATCCGACTCAATACCAAGATATTTCTTCTGAAGCACCTTTGTGGTCAAATCCTTTGCACAGGCACTACATCAATACTGGTAATGGAGTGGACAGGAAGGGAAGTAATCTCATTGATAAATCTGTCTGATAAACTGCTCGGATACTTTTTGATGAAAAGTGCCTTGCAGAATTTACTCTCGTCCTCAAAATGGTCTGGGAAATATTTCACCATACCATTACATAAATCATTCTTAAAATCTGCTCCGACCTTCTTTGCCTTTTTGATATCAAAATCAAAACTGCCCTCATCTCCAAGATGATAATAGTCATAGAGCACTTTCAGTCTCTCATTGCCATTAAGTGGCACAATCTCCGCCCCCAGTTCAATGAAAGCCTTGTGTATTGTTGCCTCAAGTGTGGCAAACTGTGCCTTTGCCTCCTCAAAGTTCTTTCTCTCAATCGTGATCGTCAGGTATCTTTCCTGTTCAATCCCCTGTCTGCCCTCAATAATCTTCTCCTCAATAATGTCATTGTAAATTCTTCGGTAATTATTGAAGCCATCGTTTTTTTCTGTAATAAGAACCTTATCACGGAGATCCTCCATATTTTTGTTCTTATTGTTAATCGTAATCTTATAATTACAGTCCAGCGAATTTAAGAATTTGCAGTATCTTTCAAAAATGCCGATCTGCTCATCCTCCGTTGCCGTTGTGTAATTGATGTCCTGAAAGCGGTAACACTTGGAATACTTATTCCTGCTTACTTCAAAAATACCGTTTTCAGCCACCGCCATAATCTCTATGGTTTCCTGAATGGATTTCGGTGTCTTATACAAAGGCTCACTTGCCTTTTTCAAGAGCTTAAATCCGTCCGTAAATAAACCCATTGTCTCTAACCTCGCTTTCTTATCTGTGAAAGCCCGCCGGGAACATCACCCAACGGGCTTGTTCCCGACCTCACGGTCAGATACATATGAATAGTTGTGTTTATCCTGCTAACACTAATGGTATATCCATTGACTTCATAACAAGATTTGTGTATAATTTTGTTATCAAACAAGGAGGTGTTTTTATGCCAGCAATCAAATCAAGTGCTGATTTAAGGAATAATTACAATGAAATTTCTACATTTTGTCATAATTATCCTGAACCAGTTTTCATTACGAAGAATGGAAAAGGCGACCTTGCTGTTATGAGCATTGAAGCCTACGAAGAACTGACCAGCCGCTTTGAACTTTACAGCCAGATTAAAGAAGGAATGGACGATATTGCCACAGGCAATACAAGACCATTTTCCGAAGCTATGGCTGATATCAGGAGCCGCCGCAGTCGATGAGCTATCAGGTTCATATCACTTCCACCGCAGAACACGATATTATGCGTGCTGCGGATTACATCGAATTTACCCTCAAAAATCCGGATGCCGCAGATAATCTGTTAGATGCTGCGACTGAGCAGATAGGCTCACTAGCCGACCTGCCACAGAAGTTCCGTCTGGTAGATGATCCGGTACTGGCAAGCTGGGGCATTCGTTTTGTGATAATCAATAATTACCTTGCCTTTTATACGATTGATGAAGAAAAGCAGACTGTAATCATAGTCCGATTTCTCTATCAGAAAAGTAACTGGACTTCCATTCTTCGACAGGGATTTTCCCTCATTTAAGGAATCTGTTTTTATGCAGGTTCCTTTTTAGTGCATTGCTTTATAAGCAGCCACACCCGCTACCGCCAGCACAAACACGGCTGCCAGTCCAAACATCATGTTTCTTGTCTTTTTCTTCATTTCTTCAAATTCCTCCTGTTTCTTTACTGCCGACTCAGATGTTGTAATCTCTGATTGAGTTTTTTTGCCTTTCTTCTTTACCTGTCCGTTCTGCTCCATTTCAAAAGCCTTGATAATCGGCTCTCCCTCAGTAGATACATAGGTAAGAGCCTTATTTCCAAACATAAAATGCAGTTTCTTTCCCATATACTCGTAAAAATTCATTCCATTAAAAGAATAAAATCCTCCAAGTGCTATCGGAGCTACACACGGAATCGCCACATAAGCAGAACCTGTAAGACCAATATATCTATAAAGAAGTAATACGATACCGCCACCGACTATCACACTGGCAATAGAAAATACAAGCTGTTTTGCTGTAAGTCCCATTGCCACCGATTCCTGATAACGGTCAATGTCTTTGTTTATTTCAATAACCATTGTCCTCTGCCCTATCTTGCTAACTCCTTTGTCTCCGGCTTTCTTGCCATACCGATATTTGCCTCATACATATCCATTCCGTCCGGACACAGTTCTCTCAGCTTATCAACATTGAACAGATAAAGAGGATATTCACAATAACCACTCCTCTGTGTAAATCCTGTAAACTCCCCAAGCTCATTTTCTGTGATGAATTTCTCAATATCCGGCATGTCATTCACATTCAGATATCCGCAATAATTCGGTGCAGCAACAGACAAATTTACAGTCACATCCCCAAAAGGCTCCTCATATCCATCTTCATTACACATAAGACCGATAAACATTGCCTTGTTATTCATATACTGCTGAATATCGAGTGTTACCTGTGTCTCCCCGGAAAAACTGGAATTATAAGTCACCTGTTTCTTTTCATTATCCATAAATGCCTCCTTCTATAATCCGAATGCCTTACTTGTAAGTGTCTGTGCACCCTTCACACTTCCAACCGTCATTGCTATGGTAAATGTCATTTCACACAAATAAATAAGTGTCTGTGCCCAGTCTGCATAACTTCCCGTAAAGGAAGGCAGCCCTGCATTGATAAATGCGTTGCATACCACAATCGCAAGTGCCATTGTTACCGCCTCAAACACACAGGATAAGAAATACTTACAGTAAGTTGACATCGTATGACTTACCATTCTGTTTCCTGCCATTGTAGAGCAGGCGATTGCTCCAAGCGGCACAATGATCAATATTTTTAAGAATCTGAAATACACGGTGTAAATGATAAAGAAACCACAGATAATAATGATGATTGCAAGCAGTGCCGTAAGGATCAGCATTACCAGACTTTCACCAAATCCAAGTCCCTTAATGACATCTGCCTGTGCACTGTCAATAGCAAGCTGTGTCGTTGTCCCTGCAGAAATAAGTCCTACCAGATTTCCTATGGAAGTAAAAAACGCTTTCATGATCGTGACATTATTTGCAACAAACCATTCTGCAAGTCCCAATCGGATAAGCATACGCAGGATTGATTCAAACCTCATTTCATCTTTCACATCTATACTTTCCGAACAGAAACCGATAACAAAGAACAGTACCACAAGGGAAGAACCAACTGCTACAAAGATTGGCTCTATTCCCTCAATGACTGCCCACGGACCACCGCCCTTAAAACTGACGGGCGATTGTCCAAGCATTGCAAAAACCAAAGATATCTGATTATTCCAAAACCCAAACATCGCCTCAAGAAGTGCAAGTATTTTGTCTCCCAGCTTAAAAATATCCATACTTGTTATTCACCTCTTTTTTCTTCTATTGCAACAGGGATTATTTTTCCCTATCTTAGAAGCCTAAGAAGGTGAGTACAGTAGAAATACCTGCCATGATAATACCTGCCACAACTCCCTTTAAAGCTGAGTTCATAGTAGATGAATCCTGCTGCTGGTATGCCTGTGCAAATTCCATAACATTTTTTGCAAGGATAATGACACCGACTGCACCGATAACTGCGATCACAAGCGTTTTTAAGTTCTCAAGCGGCTGTGTTACTGCGGAAGTACCTGTACCTGCTGCAAAACAAGTAGTGCTCATAAGCATTACTCCCATAAGTGCTCCGGATAATGCCGGAACAAATTTTCTCTTAAAATGAATAAATCTCTGCTTCATACCTTTTTCCTCCATCTGATTGTTGTTGGTTGTAATAATCTGTTCTTTTCTCATGTTGTTTGTCTCCTTTTCGATAAAAAAATAAGCCAGCAGGGATAATCCCTAACTGGCTGTTAAAAGTTGCTTTATATGATCAGGCATAGCCTGTTGTAATGATAAAACCGGGCTTTCCCCGATATGTTTTGCTGTTACCACCTCCTTTTATGGCACAAAAAAGCACCTTAACCATAATTGGCTAAAGTGCTGTGTGAATTAAATATTAAGTCATTTACAAGAATGACAAAGCTATAATTATCATATATTGCTTTTTCTTAATAATGATTCAAGTTGACTATTAATGGCATTTTTTAATAATTTCGAGAACTCTTGTCCACTTGCAAAATATTTTTCTCTTATGATTGGAAAATCCTTTGTATGTGTACCATCTGGTGCCTCAGCTTCAACTAAATTATTTAGTAAATTTTCACATTCTATTTTTTTGTTTTCCAATTCTTCAGTATAGCCCGCATCAAGTAACGGTTTTGCAATTTCATAACGCCCCAAATCGTCCATAAATTGATTAAGCAATCTATAAAATGCTATTTCACTGTCTGTTTCTCCTTTGATTTCAGAATCATATTTATGCCAATTTATTAGTATTTCATGCAACCTGCTATATCGATATTTATCAATTTCATTTAACTTTTTTTGTTCTTCAATATGTTTTAATCTATAACTATTTATCAAAGAAATTATTATATTCGCTATCGATGTTATAAGAGCTGCAAATACTGTTGTTGTTAGAATCACTGTATACAAAAAATCTTTCTTTTCCATTAAAGTACCACCATACAATTCCCAATTTACGAAACTCTTTCATTCCGCATAGGCACATTATACCACAGTTCCTGTGCCTATGCGACGCCTTTACTGATTCTTCCGATATGAACTCATCTTCTCCACCGTCACTTCCGGATAGAAATAAGTAAGAATCGTTGCTTTCGGAACACCTGCCGCAAGTGCTTTCTTCACTTCCTCTTTCTGCTCTGCGGTGTATGACCAGTGCATCATTCGGTTTGTGATCGTATCCTCCCACTTCGGCTTCTCCCTCTCAGGATTTCTTACCGGCTGTTCTCCTCCACTGTTGTCTGAGTCCTCCTCTTTCTGCGATTCATCGGCATATTCAAGCTCATTTGCCTGTTCCCTGTCAATCTTTGCTTTCTGCTCTGCTTCATCCTGCATAGAGAATCTTCTGCTTAATTCCGCATCACCAAGCATCATAAACTGCTCATAGGTAAGAGAATCAATATACACATTCTCGCCCTTATCCTTCATTTTTTCATAATGCTTAACGGCTTTTTCCGATAAAATCTCAAATGGTGGTCCGATGATACGGTCTGCTCCCTGTGTATTATGAACATACGCTTTTCCTTTTCCGTCCGCTGTCTGATTAAACATCGGGTGTCGGAATGGAATATACTTATTGTCCATGATAGGATCAAATCCACGGATAAAGATAATACACTTTTTGTTATCCAGCTTTCTGACTTCATCGGGTGTAAACAGTTCCCTGCCTAATACATCATAATTCCTCGAAGAGCTTCCCTGTCTGCCCTTTGTCTCACCGCTTGATTTTTTATCAATTGTCCCCTTGCCCAAAAGCTCCGAGACATACTTGTGTGTACTCTGCTCATTGCCTCCAAGATAGATGAAAGTATCGCAGTTGCCGGGGATTGTTTCCCAAGTATCTTTGAAAAGTGCCTTTAGCTGGGCAAAGTTCTGAATGATGATAATACTTGAAATCTCACGGCTTCGCATTGTCGATAACAGCGAACAGAAGTCATCTGGCAATGCGACATTCGCAAATTCATCTAACATAAATGTCACATGGATTGGCAATCTGCCTCCGCAGTTAAAGTCTGCCTGATAGTACAATTCCTGAAATATCTGTGTGTATAACATACCTATAATAAAGTTATAGGATTTGTCACTATCCGGGATTACACAAAAGAGTGCTGTCTTTGTCTCTCCATCCCCATTCACTCCAATACCGATATCTGACAGATTAAGCTCATCTTTTGAGAGTAATCGTAAAACCTGCTTATTCTCAAGAAATGCAAGTCTTGAGTTGGCACTGATGATAATGGAACGGACGGTATCTCCTGCACCTCTCATACATTTGTTGTACTGCTTGACTGCCGGATGATTGGCTCCAAGTGGGGAACTTTCCTCTAAAAACTTCATACGCACATCCAGCTTTGATGCCTTCCCCTGCTCTGTAACCTCTGCCTCTCCAAGAAGCTTCAGTACTGTCTCAAAGTTTCTCTTTGCCGGCTGTACCTCCAGCCACACATAATAAAAAATTGCCTGTAAGAACAATCCTTCCGCTTTTTCCCAGAACGGATCACTCGGCGTTGAGCCTTTTGGTGTGGTATTACTGATAAGATTGGTAATCAGCTTGACCACATCTGTTTCCTCTCTGATATAGGAAAATGGATTGTAACAGTCTGATTTATCCATCTCTAACAGATTAATGACTTTCACATTGTACCCGTTATTCTTTAACATCTGCCCGCAGCTTCTAAGGATTTCTCCCTTTGGATCGGTACAGATAAAAGAACAGTTATGCGGCATCTGCATAAGATTCGGCTTTACTTCATAAAATGTCTTTCCTGCTCCGGAACCGCCGCAGATAAGTATATTTCCGTTGAGCTTCAGCCTTCGGAAATCCAGCGACATCTTCACATTCTGACTGAGTATCCGGTTGAAATTCTCATCTTTATCCGCCAGTATCTTATTGACCTGCTTCGGATTTTCAAATCTTGCTGTACCATATTCTTTGCCGGGCATATAGTTTCTCTGGCTGGTGTAATACATAATAATAGCCATTGCATAGATACATAATGCAATGGCTACTGCGTTTACTGTATTTGAATTGTAATAATTGGCAAAAGGAACTGCACACACTTCATTGAACCTGTTCATAAAGTCATTAAAGGCAATCCCTTCTGTCCATGCACCATTTATCAGATAACCAAGATACCCGGATAACACTGCACCCACTAAAATAAATATCAGTGACGGTTTTTTCTTCGTTGTCTGCATAGGCTCCTACCTCTCTTTTCTGGTAGTAACCGTTTTCTTCTTTGTGGTCTTTTTCTGTTCTTTCTGAACCTTTTCATATCGCTCCCTGACAGATGATTCTACCTTATCATAATGCGTATAAAGTTCGTCTCCCTTTTTCGTAGTTACCACACGGTTCTGCTCATCATAGAGTTTGTAATCCTTGCTGGTATCAAGGAATGTGAGCATTGTCTTTCCATTATGGATATCCATAACGTTCTCCTTATGCAGCCACACATATCTGACATCTTTTCCCCATGTTCCCGGAACTCAGGTCTTTACTGCATGGTCGTTTTCTTCTGCAATAAGTTTCTTACTGATCGTAACATCTGACAGGTTCGTATTTTTTGAGGCAGATATTGCCCTCATTCTGTCCGCAAGGCTCTGATACCCTCTGATCCGGTTAGTGAAAGCCTCCTTATCCATCATTACCTTGTGTGTACCATCCTCACTCCTGCCGCCAAGCACCCCGATTGTCTCAAGCTGTTTTATTACATTTTCTGCCTGCTCCCCATTGATGCTGAAATTCTCCTTGACCTGCTCCACACTGATAGCCTGTTTTTCCATAGCAAACATTCCCACTTTTTCAATGAGTCCGTCTATGGCAGAATTTACCTTATCCCCTTCTACCGTGTGGCTTTTCTCGTTTCCCTGCTGTTTTCTCAAAAAATCCATCAGCTTGCCGAGGGACTTTTCATCTCCATTCTTCAGATAGTCATCAAAGGTGGCAATCCTGCCAAATTTCAGCTTCTGTATCATCATATTCACACGGGGAACTGCCTCTGTATGAAAGATGACCTCACTCATACCGTCTGTCTTGTTACAGTCTGGAAGAACCGAATACAGGATTCCGTATTTCTTTGCCATTCTCTCAACCTTTCTCATATCTTCCGTTTTAAACTGCAATACCTGCAAATCCCCGCCCTTTAAGAGCAGCTTTCTCATAGATGTTTTTCCCAACGACTTTTCATAATCAAGCATCCCCTTTAAAAAGTCGATTGCCTTCTGCATGGCGGCAATACCGCCACTGCCTACTTTCATAGCAATCTCTATCCCGTCATATGCGACACGGATAATCTGTACCGCTTCCTGAATTTCCTCTGCCATTATCGCACCTCCGCTTTCTCTCTTATTGTTGTCCTTATTTCTTCCGCCTTTGTACTGCGGATTTCCTCTGCTGAAACATCAATACCATATGCTGTTAAAATATCAGACAGATGACTGATTGCTTTTTCCTCCTCTATCCGGTACATCTCAAGTGCCACAAGCAGGTTTTCGACCTGTTCCACCCACGCAGGCTTTATATCGTACTTTGACCTGTATGTGACCATAATCTCCTCGGACTGTACCTTATCCGTGGAATGTGCCAGAGCTTCGATCAGGGAAATCGTATCTTCCTTACTGCCGCTTCGGAAAGCAAACTGCACCACAAAGTTTTTTTCTTCTTCCGTGAACTCGTGTTCCGCACCGTTCATCCCTGTTACCGCCTCATTGACTACTGCTAAATTCATAAGTACCTCCTAACCTGCCATACTGTTTTCAAGCACGGCAATCTCAATAATCTCTTTCATCTTTTCCGCTGAGACATTATTATTGATAAGTTCCACAAGCTGCCCTTCTGTCAGTCCCTTTTCTATGGCACTTTTTATCTGGACAAGCTGTGCAGGCACAAGATCACCGCTTGCAACCAGCTTTACAATGTCAGCTCTTGACTTCTTTTTGAATGAAAATCTGGCAAAAAGTGCCGCAATGCCGCCATTTGATTTTCTTTCTGTACGCTCAACTGGAAGATGCTGGATTACACGCCCGGCAGAGTCCGTAACAGGTATCTGATAATACACGGGTATTCCATTGTACATAGGTGGCACTGCCTGTGAATCTGCAAGTGTTTTCACTGTTTCCTTATTATCAGTAGCTGCCAAAACCTCTGACGGTCCAGCCTTTTCCTCTTTTTCCGCAACCTTCTGATCATCAGATTCCGCACTCATAATCTTATCCTCAAGAGATTCTATCCTGTCTCTCATACGCTCCATCTCCTTGTCCTTATGCTCAATGCTATCTCTTAATCTTGCAATCGTGCTGCTTGCCTTATTAAGTTCATCCTGCTGATGGCTGATAATTCCATCCTTATCCTCATTTTCCTTTACAAGCCTTTCCGTGACTTCCTTATCTTCCTTTAATACTTCAACATCGGATAATTTTTTATTAAGGGCATCGTATCTTTCCTCCTGATAGTTGATTTTCTCCACTACCATTTCCATCTGTGCAATCAGTTCTTTCACATACTCTGAGTCCTGCGTATACTGCTCCGCAGCCTTTGAAAGCTGTGCCAGAACTTCTTCATATAATCTTCTCATCACAACGGGCTTCTCTCCCCTTGCCACAGCTTCCTGTATGGTTTCAACCGGAACTCCCTTTTCATAAAATTCCAGTGATACCTTCATCTGATTGCCGGAGAGCTTATTATTGTGAAGGATATTAAAAAGTTCCTCCGGAATCTCCTTATGCAGACCTTCCGATAACACTCTCATCTGTCCGATGTTAAAATTCTTATCCAGATACTTTTCCGTCTGCTCCTGCGTAAGTCCATCCTCAAGATCACTTTTTACAAGCCCGTACACCTCATCATCGAAATTCATTTCTTTTCTCAATGACTCAATATATCTGGCAATCTGCATATTGCTTAACGGCTTGTCATTCAGATTTTGTTCCATATGCTCCTCCTAACTGCGTAAAAAAACAGCCTATCTTACTGGCTGCTCTTTTCTGTCTCTTATAATCTCTCTGTTGTATTCGGTCTTTCTTCCATCTGAAATACTGTCCGGAATCATGCTGTTTAATATTGCCTTACCCGTATTCAGTTCCCTGCATACAACCTTTTCTCTCGCACACACTTCTGAATACTCCTCTTTGTAATGTCTTCTTAAAGCCTGCACTTCCTCAAGCGAATATCCCTGTGCCTGTAATTCCTGCTCCAGTGCCACCCACTTCCTATGCTCATCTTCAAAGAAGATATCTCCAAGCCTGTATGACTGCTCTGCTGGCTTTAAGTTTTCCATCTCATCAGCCGCAGTAAAAAGTTCCATGCTCCTTTCCCTTGCTTTATAAATCCGGCTCTTTTCTGCCGAAGTCTCTTTTTTCTTATCCGTAAGAGAAGCTATCGTCCCCACAAGTTCTTCTGCTGAATGGATATTATGCCTTGCAAGGAACAAATACTGTTCCTGCAGCTTGTGCATTTTACGGATATCCTCCCTGTACTTCCATACCTGACTGTATGGTCTTTTTTTGAGTTTTCCCACCCGGTACAGCTTCGCATAATGCTTTTTCTGAAGTCCTGACAAGCCTGCCCTGCGGTATCTTTTAACTCTGCACTTTACAATGGAAACTTTCGGTATATCCTGTTTACTCTTATAAAACGCAATATCCTCTTTTACAATCCTGTCCCGGATTGCTTCCTCACAATACATATCCCCAAGAGATTTGCACCTTCTGAACCTTGTCATACCCTGTGGCTTGATTGCCAGATGTTTTCCCTGCTTTATCTGGTATCCCTTTTCAGACAGCAGTTCGAGAAATTCCTCATAGTCCTTCGCCTGCAAAATACAGGCATCCAAGTCTCTTTTTATCATATCGGACCATACAAAATTACCCTCCCTGTACTCACTCCATTCCTTATAGCTTTCGTGCTGCCTCTCCTTTTTCTCATCATCCACATCAATAATGGAGAGTCCATATTCCTGACACAGCCTGTTCGTGATAGGCTGGATATACTTTGCCCAGTCCCCTTTTTCGTAACGGTACTTTTTGCCGTCCACAAAACTCACGCTGTTAAATACGATATGGGAATGAACATGGGCTGTATTATCGTGTACCACAAACACCGCTTCGTATGACTTACCAAGATATTCCTCCACAAATTTCTGTGTAATTTCAAATGCCGTATCCGGATTTACCTCATTTTCCTTAAAGGAAAGTATGATATGATACCCCTGACGCTTATCAATCTTTCCAAAATTACGCTTGGTTTCTTTCATCTGCTCAAATGCGGTATCGACCTGACAGTTTATTGCACCCACCAGTCTGCCATCCTGTGTTTTGTCCGGGTTCATCACATAATCAAGTGCCCGCTTTAAATGTTTTCCGTGAAAATGCCCGCCACAGTCTTTCATATTAAGGATTTTACTGATTGCCAATCTGCACCACCGCCTCATTTACTTTCTTGTTCAGTTTACGCATATAGGCAACAAGCTGTGTTTTATCCTCTTTGGAATAAAGTCCTGCATTGTTATTGAATACGATCTGATTGATATTGATTCCAATACGGTTCACCTCATTGATAAGCTCTTTTAAGAGTTTCCTGACTTCGGGGTAATCATTCGGTTTCTGGCTGATGAGCAGTCTTAAATAATCTGCTTCACACATTCCGCTCTCCCCTGCCTTTTTTGCAAGCAGTTCTGCCTCCTGCGGCATAAGACGGAGCGTTTTCCTGATACAGTGGATTTTATCTGCCATACGCTCACCTTCCCCTCTTATCTGTACTGTAATCCTTTATTCCTTGTGCTATCGTGGCTGCCGCCTTTTCCAAATCACCCTTGCCCTCCAGATTACTGATAAACGCTTCCACCAGTGCCGTTGCAACAGCATCAATCTCCTTTGCATGACTGGTTTTATCAAATAATCGGTCTAACACCCTCTCATCTGCCTTTAAACTGTCATACTTTTCCTGAAATTCGCAATATTCCTGAAAATCTTTCGGATCATCTTTCTTTGCCTCTGCGTGAAGTATCAGATCATAATTCCACTCACACACCTTATCAATCACATCGTCTATCGGAAATGGCTCTATCTCACCGTTTTCCTCTGCCATATCCTGTCTGTACATCTTCCCCTCTGCATCCGTTCCGATTGCATAATCATGTCCTTCCATATAATTAAGAAGAAGTGCAGCATCTTCTATCGAAGGGTTGATTTGCTTATCATATACTTCTGCCCAGGCAATCAGTTCCTCTGGTTCTGAAAAAAGTGTTATTTCCCTGTTCTCTGCCACCTTGCACCTCCTTATCCGTGTTTCGTAGATATTCACTATGGCTCCAGTCACCGGTAAGTCCCCGGCGACTGCTAGATACGCATTAGAGACATCTCTGTCCTAATGCCATCTAGTTAGGGGAACATTCCCCTAATACCCCTGCAAAATATCGAGTGGTGGCACTTTGTTCCACCACTTTTGAATAAAACCACTGCTTTTTACCACCATTTCCGGTAAAAACCACCGCTTTATGCCACCACTTTTTATAATTTATATTCATAGGAAAAAACAGCATCGGAAAGTGGTGGTACTTTGTTCTATCACTTTTTGAAAAAACCACCGCATTGTTCCACCATTTTCCGTAAAAACCACTGCTTTTTACCACCACTTTTTAATGGCACTGTCCGGCTATGGTCATCTGCTCCTTTTTCTCATCTGCAAGATTAAGTTTTGTTGCAACAAGCCATTCATTGTAATCCTTATAGCCTGCTGGTGGCGGACAGTCCTTAATCTCATAGCCCAGTCCATAGTATTTTCCCATAAGTTCTGCGGCTGCCTTCCTGCCCGGTGAATCCCCATCAAGGCAGAAACGGATAAAAGAAATCTGTGGGTGTTCCCTGAGAAAAGTTTCAAGCGGGGCATCTGCAAGCATTCCAAGAGCCAGCTTATTTGATTCATGGTCGGCAAATATATCCACATAGCTCATAAGGTCGATTGCTGCCTCGAATACAACAAGCTCTGTACTGTTTACATTCACCACATTAAATCCATAGTTCTTATCATTCCCCTCCACATCACACTTGAATGGTTTTCCCTGTTTATCAAATACACCACGCATACTTGCAAATCTGGTTACTCCATTCTTGTCATTTCCTTTAAAGACAATATTGTGATAATGCCTGCTCTCATATATGAGATTTTCCTTTAAAAACAGTTCTATCACTGCCTTACTGATTCCACGCTCATTGTTAAGATAGGATATCAGGTAGGAATTATCCCCTGCTGGCTGCGGAAGCACAAAAGGCTTTCTTTCCTGTGGCTGTTTCTTTGTGACCTGATGAACAAGCGGCTGCTTTCCCGTGCTTTCAATTCTCCGGTATCCGGCAAAATCCAAGAGCCAGAATACAGCCTCTTTTACACTCATTCCGCCAAATACACGGAGGAAATCTATCTGTGAGCCGCCATTATTTCCCTTATCAAACTGCCTTGACCATCTGTACCAATGACTGCGGTCATAGATACGGATTGAGTCCATTTCCTTTAAGGTGTGATATTTTCCAATCCTCTTTACGGTATAACCGAGACTTTCTGCAACGGCACAAAGATCTACGCTCTTTGCTATGGCAAGTTCCTCCTCTGTAAATCTTCCTTCCATACTCTCACCTTGCCTTTCCCTGCTCTGCCACAAGCGGTGACTTAATATCAAGGTTCCTGTAATCCGTACTGAGTGTAATTCTTGGATTATCAATCATTCCCTTTTCCTTGAAACTAAAGAAGGCACGATTATCTCCTCCCACGATGATATGATCCAAAAGAGGAATTCCAATAAGCTCACACAGCTTATTCATACGGTCTTTCATCATCGTGTCTGCCTTACTGGGAAATATATTTCCTGACGGGTGGCAGTGGATTAACATCATACTGGCAGCATTACTTAAAATACTTGCCTTGAATAATTCTCTTGGGTGTGCCATCGCTTCATTCAGCGAACCGACACTTGCAAAATGCACATTGATAGGCTTTAAGTCGGAGCTGAGATTTACAACACACACCACTTCCCTGTCGAACTGGCACATACAATCCCCCATTACAGCAGCTACTTCTTCCGGCTTGTTAAAGGACTGCTCCGAATAAATCGGAGCCTCCTTTACAAGCCTTATGGATACAACATCAAGTTTGAAGTCGTTCTTCTCTGTCACAGGAATCCGCCTCCTCTCCAAACTCAATACGGATAATAAAGTCACCTTTCTGGCTGTTTATAAGAGCAATCAGTTCTTCTACGGTAAGTTCCTGCTCCATAACTGCCTCCTATCTCGCTTTTTCCTTTGCGTCATATACAAGCTGCGGCTCTGCAACGATACCATCAAGGCTCTTGTTCGGTGTATCTGTTGCAAGCGTGAGTTTTCTTAAATCTTTATCATAGTGATACACCTGATTGGAAAGTCGTTCTTCCAATGCCACCTTCTGCATATTCACCTCTGCCACCATCTGTGCAAGCTCCTCCGGATCTGTCAGCTCAGTGGACACCGCAAGAACTTCGTGCACACTTGAAGGCAGGATATACAGATCACTTTCAAGGTTTTCTGCCAGTTCGTGAAGCTCATTCTCATAAAGCATTGATACTGCACCGTCAATTCCCCTGTTATTGGAGATTATCCACAGAGTCTGCTCCGGTGGAACTTCCCTGATCATCATCTCTGCTATCTCCTCCGGCATCCCGTCACTTAAAAACATCTCTTTCATAACATCATTCATATTTCTTATTCTTGGCGGTAAGATTCTTCTTGTGTTTTCAGCCGCATATTTAAAAAGCTGCTCCTCATTCATTCCAAGTCTTTCCGCAAGGCTGTTCGTAACCTTTACTCTGAATACTTTCAGCATCCGCATTTATCACAAGTTTATAGATAATGGAAAGATCCTGAAATTCTCTGTGTGGCACCTGCTCCAGAAATGACCTGTTCTGTTCCGTATTGATAAGCTGGAATACTACCTTTTCATTGGCATCTTTGTATAAGCTGTCAACATCAACAACTTGTGGTGTCTTTGCAAACTCCATTGCCATAAGGTCACATGCCGCCATCAGTGTTTCCTCCAGATCACCACAGTTCTGATATTTCTCATACATATCGTTGATATAAATAGTAGGAGAAATATTAGTATCTTTGCCTCTGATACTGATACCGTCATAGGTCATATTTACCTTTTCCACAGGCATAACTACAAGCTCCATACCTTTGAAGTTATCCGGCATATAGTCCATAAACTTCTCTTTTACTACTTCCTTAAAAATCTCATAATTCATCATATCTGCTTATCCTCCAAACAAAAAAAGCGGGGGAACATAAGTCATTGGCTTACATTCCCCCGCAAGGTTGATTGTTTTTATTTTCTCTTTGATATACCCGTCAGCTCATTCCGGACAATCCCGTATTCTGTGCATTTTAACCTCCTTGATTATAACAATTTCTTAAATTTAAAGAAATACTTCACAAGTCTTCTGTTTTTCCTGTAAGCAGGAAAGAAGCCTTTTACCTCCATAGTCTCACCTCCCCTCAAAATGTTCCCATTCTTACGAATGAAAGAAATACTCTTGCTACCAGACAGAATAGAAGAAGAACTAACCTGACAAGTCCCAAGAACAGCTTGAATGCTCCAAGAACAATTTTCAGCATCCACTTGAGTACCTGTAAAACAGCGGTTCCTACGGCTCCTGCAATTCTTCTCATAATAATCAATCTCCTTTCAACATCCATCCCATTGCCAATCCTGCAACATCTGAATCATTCATAACATCTTCTTCCGGCTGTTCTTCCATATCTTCCTGTGGGTTTGCAATCACTACCGGCTGGCTGTTCTTCACTCCCGCCAAAGCTCCCCCAAGTAAAGAAATGACCTCTTTTCTTGCCTCACTCATTGCAGAATACTCAATTTCCTTTTTTATCTTTTCTATCTCGTCCCTCGTTACAAACTGTTCATATCTCTTTTCCTCTTTGGAGGGAATATCATCCTCTCCATAGTGGTCAATATAAAACTCACAGGCTTCAATCAGGAACTGATTCTTTGACTTATATATCTTTGGATTAAGCCCCTTTATGACCTCATTGATTTTAGCGTGTTGAGGATTGAGCAGATTCAGTCGGAATGTGCTCTCCATAATATGCCTTCGTGCCATATGACTACCCCTATGCAAGTCTCTTAGCAGTTTTCAATCCCATAATGGCAAGCTGTTCATATCCTCTGGCATTTGCCTTTACATCAAGGATATAAGAGATATTCTTTGCTTCGTGATTGCTGAAATTCTTCATTACCACTGCCCCGCCACCTACAAATACAATCGGTGTAGTTTTAAGGTTATAACCAAACTCACGGATTGAGTTATATACCTTTTCAACAAAATCCTCTATCTCAGCCTTGATAATCGCAAGGTATTCATCATCTATATCAGACCTGCCATATCGCATAATATTCTGGATTTCTGTTTCATCAACTTCCCCATTGAGCTGTCTTACACACTGCTCATTGATAGAACGCATACAGGTAATAAGTCCTCTTGGCACAGTAACACACTTTGATTCGTCCGGTGACTTGTTAATCACGGGCATAATATCTATTGTCCAGCTACCGATATCAACAACCAGCGTTTTCTTTGCCATAGTCGGTATCTTGTCAACCACAGCCGCATAGCACTGTGGGAATACCGCCACATCGTCAATCTCAATATGGTATGCTTCATTTTCATATCTGAAATCAACACGCTTATTCTTGGTCAGGTATTTAATAAAGTTATTTCTCTCTGCTCCAAATCGGGTAAGTGGAAGTCCTACTGCAAGAAATACCTTTGCATCTGACAATCCTCTTTTCTTCAATTCCTTTGCGACTGCTGCCAGTGTCAAAAGATAAAAGCTGTCATCTTCAACCTTTGTATCTTTCACTTCCTGCCTTACTGTTCCAATCTTGTAATACTTACCGTCGTACTCAAGAACATCTCCAAAAAGTGCCGGAGTAGTTGTAATCTCCTTTACCCCTGTGACAAATACCTGAGTTACGGTTTTCATCATTGACCAGCCGTGATCAATTCCTATTACTTCTAACTTGTTATTCATTTTTCTGTTCCTCCAAATCTTACTAATTTTGTTCATACAGCTACCCGTACCTTTCGGTTTGTGTTTCTATCCTATTTTCCTTGTCTCTGAAATATCTGCCAGCGATTTATATTCGATCACACTCTGCTCTTGCTTTCATAAGACAATACTTCCATATACAGCCACCTCTCTTTTGCGAGATGACTTACATTCAGACCAAATCAGCTTCTTTTCTGCCATCTCCTGCTCATTTCCAATAAAAAAGGCAGGACAAACAGCCGGATACACTTTTCAGTGCAAAGCTAATTTAGTCCTACCTAAAATTATTACTATTCAATTTTCACCTCTCTTGGGTACACAAAGCACACTCAGCCCATGAATCTGAACTGCTCTATGTAATGGTCATATTTCGGATTGATATGTCAGCGCTGCCCTATCCTGTACCGATTTAAAGGTATAAAAATAAGGACTAAATTAGTTCCAACCCCTTGATTTTACTGGGTTTCTTCTAACTTGTCCCAATTATAACTCAAGCACCGCCTGAAAAAATGCCTGCTGTTGCATCTGATACATGGCTGCAAGTGCCGGAAGATTTGAAAGAAGCTTCTGCTCCACAGTCTGCACCAGTCTGTCTGCAAAGGCATCTTCCTTTTCCCGACTCTCCAGATATGGATCGTTTTTCTTGGCAAGATGCCTTTCATAATAATCATTAATCGCAGCCACCACAAAAGCATTCTGCGACTTAAAGTCCTGTTCCACTTCAGCGGAATGCAGGCGTTCCCACGCCTGCACGCCTCCCTCATCCGTCATATTGAAACGGATGTTGTGATTCCTGTAGTGCTTTGTCATATTGCCTCACCTACCTTCTGCCTGCTCTTTCCTGATGTCTTAAAAGCATATAGCAGTAATACTCATAGCCCTTTGCATTAGCACGGATATCATTGTTAAAGACTGTATTTTCAGGATTGTACTCGCCGAAATTTTCAACCAGCCTTGCTCCGCCACCCATGAAGTAAACCTTCATCAGCTTCTCATTATATTCATGGTCACGAAGCTTCTGAAAAATCTCCTCCACATAGTCACAAATAGCCTTTTCCACGAGTGATGCATGGGGATCCGGCAGTTCAATCTTTCCGCTACGGAGAATATTATCAATTACATCATCCATAAGATTGTCTCCCGTTTTGTCCTGCACCATATTGTGAATCTTCTGAAAGCACTGGAACACACCAAGCTTCTCGGTCCATGCCTTGCTTTCCATTGGTCTACCGTTATTCAGATACATCAGATTCATGGTACCGTTTCCAATATCTGCAAGAAGCGTTACACCTGCAAAATCCTTCAGATTCTCTGTCACTGCCGAGTAACACTGCGGCATAACCGTACATCCTGCAAACTCAATACAATAAAGTCTGTCCTTATAGCCGACCTCCACACTGCTGTTTCTAAGCATATATCTCTTAAAGTCCTCCCTCTGTGCCTGCACCCATTTCAGAGGAAGCCCAACTGCAAGATGAATCCTTGCCCTGTTTACAGAGTCTGTCATTCCTCTTGCTTCCAGTTCCTTTACAATAGCCGCAAGTGTCAGCATATAATTGTCGTCATCAGTCTGCTTATCTGCCACAAAACCCTTTCTTCCCTCTCCAATGACATAATATCCACCATCGTACTCGATATAATCTCTGCTTAACACAGGTGCGCTGTCATACTTTGCAATTGCTGTCTTAAAGCATCTTCTGGCTGTTTTCATATTTCCGTAGCCATTATCCACACCGATAATCAGTGCTCCGTTCATACTGTATTCTCTAATCTTCTCTGTCATATAATCCTCTCTTTCTCCGGCATCTGTGCCGGTAACCAAAATAAAAAAGTCCATGCATCTGTATCTCTACAAACACATGGACGAATCAACTGCCACTCTTGATATTTAGCGTATCCTTCCTACGAATTACTACACACTTTACTACACACTTTTTTCATCAAATTACACCATTTTATGATAAGTTACGATAGTTTCCTCTCAAATTAAAAATGCCCTCAAAGCCTGTAAAATCAAGCATTTGAGGGCATTCACAAGGGTTAAGATAAAGGAGCAGGTAGGAAATCTATAAATTCGCTCTTGTAGCTTTCCATTGTATGTTAATCCTCCTGTGTGTTTTTCTTTAAATTATCTTTGTCAATTTTACCACATTGGTGCGTGCTTTTCAACGTGGAAATATTAGTTGTTTTTGCGACTCTGTCATACATAGACAATCATAATAATAAAAAGAAAACAGCATCCCACACCGTCCAAAGTTTAGGATGCTATTCTTATAACATTTTAGCACTGAGGGCAAATCGGAGTCATATCCGATTCACTTTCTAAGTAGATTAGACATGAGGGTACTTGAGAAATCAAGTACCCTTTTTTAATTAGATATACTCACTTGTGTTTACAATCACGCCGTCATATACTGACTGCTTTTTGATAATCTCCGCAACCTTGTCCACATCTCTGCCGTTTTTATTCCAGTCCTTTGTGAACTCAACTTTGTCGGCTGCAAGCTCCTTCTCCTGCTTTTGGCTGATGAGCAGAAGTACGAGTATTCCGGCATGGCTTAGATGCTTGACTACATTTACGAAGTCCTCACCCTCCTTTGGTGCGTAGAGATAAGTATGGCGTCCGTCTATATTTAAGGCTTTCTCGACATCCTCCACAAAGCCGCGGTTTACACCATCCACTCCGTCTACAAATACGGCGGTGATTGCCTTCTGGCCCTTGATTGCAGCTCTTACGTTTCTGTCTACTCTGCCCTCATAGAGGCCGCTTTCCTCTGTGTGTACCTCTTCAACCACACCACAGGCAGATGTCATATCCGTCACACGGTCGATTAAGATGAACTCACCGAGTGTCTTGTGATTTTTGAACTTATCGCAGACTATCTTGTCCGAGAATGCAATCTTTACAACTGCTATCTCGTTCTTTTTAAGCTTGTCGGCAGGCTTTTCCTCACCTGTGTTTACGTCGATAGTATGCTCTATCTCTGTTACGATGCCCGGTATTGACTTGGTACCTAGCTTGAAGAAGAAATTCTTTCCCTTAAAGAGCTCATCATCATCCATCCAGAGTATTGTAGCTGTGATGGATGACGCAACCTTTGCTCCTGAACCGATTGTGAGCACACAGCCTCTTGATACGTCCACCTCTCTGTCGAGCTGGATTGTAACTGGCTGGCCTGTAAATGCGCTATCGCTTAGCTTATCACCCACATGGATGCTCTTTACATGGGCTGTCTCATTGCTTGGCAGTGTGGTGATTTCATCGCCCACCTTTACCTCTCCGGCCTCTATCTGGCCCTGGAATCCACGGAAGGTGTGGTCAGGACGGCAGACTCTCTGTACAGGCATGTAAAAGCCCTCTTCCTCGTTCTCATCCTTTATGTCAACATCCTCAAGGTATGATAAAAGAGCAGGTCCCTTGTACCATGGGATATTCTCAGACTTTGTTGTGACATTGTCACCCTCTGTTGCAGAAACAGGAATTATTACTACATTTTTGAGTTCAAGCTCCTTTGTAAGCTCAATAATCTGCTTTGTGATTTCATCGAAACGCTTCTCGTCGTAGCCTACAAGATCCATCTTGTTTACAGCAAATACAAAGTAGTTGATTCCCATGAGCGCGCAGATTCTTGCGTGTCTTCTTGTCTGAACCAATACGCCCTGCTTTGCATCTATTAGAATTACCGCAAGGTCTGCAAAGGATGCACCTACAGCCATGTTTCTTGTGTACTCCTCATGGCCCGGTGTATCTGCCACGATAAAGCTTCTCTTATCTGTTGTGAAGTAACGATAAGCCACATCGATTGTGATTCCCTGCTCTCTCTCTGCCATCAGTCCGTCGAGGAGGAGTGAGTAGTCGATGGCGCCGCCACGGCTTCCGACCTTACTGTCAAGCTCCAATGCCTTTTCCTGATCTGCATAGAGCAGCTTTGAATCGTATAATATATGTCCGATCAGAGTTGATTTTCCGTCGTCCACGCTTCCGCATGTAATAAATTTAAGTAATCCGCTCATTTTAGAAATATCCCTCCCTCTTTCTTCTTTCCATGCTGCCTGCCGCCTCGTTGTCTATGACACGGGTGGTTCTCTCTGAGGAAACAGCACTGAGTGTCTCATCAATAATCTCATCAAGTGTATCCGCTGTCGACTCCACACCACCTGTCAGTGGATAGCAGCCGAGAGTTCTGAAACGTACACTCTTCATCTGGATTTTCTCACCCGGACGAAGCTTCATTCTGTCGTCATCTACCATGATAATGTTGCCGTCTCTGTATACAACAGGTCTTTCCTTTGCAAAGTAAAGTGAAGGAATCTCGATATTCTCTCTCTTTATATACTGCCAGATATCCTTCTCTGTCCAGTTTGAAAGTGGGAAAACTCGCACCTCCTGGCCCTTTTTAATTCTTGAGTTGTAGAGCTTCCACATCTCCGGGCGCTGGTTCTTTGGATCCCATGCGTGGTTTTCATTTCTGAAGGAGAAGATTCTCTCCTTGGCTCTTGATTTCTCCTCGTCTCTTCGGCCGCCTCCAAACGCTGCCGTAAAGCCGTATTTGTCGAGCGCCTGCTTGAGCGCCTGTGTCTTCATGATATCTGTGTATGCTGAGCCGTGGTCAAATGGATTGATTCCCTGCTTTACGCCATCCTGATTTATATATTCAAGCATCTCGATGCCCTTTTCCTTAGCAATGCGATCTCTGAATTCTATCATCTCATGGAATTTCCAGGTTGTATTTACATGTAAAAACGGAAATGGCGGCTTCTCCGGATAAAATGCCTTCATTGCAAGATGAAGCATTACCGAGCTGTCCTTTCCAATTGAGTACAACATAACCGGCTTCTCGCACTCTGCGGCTACTTCACGTATTATGTATATTGCCTCTGCTTCGAGTTCGTCAAGATGTGATAATTCACCCATGTCTGTTACCATCCTTTTCTTTAATATTTATTGGATTCCTTCTTGTTGATAAGAATCTCTTCCTTGCTTCCGTCGCGCTTTTTGATATTCCAGGTCAGCGTATCCGGTGTGCTTTTTACTGTCATGAGACTTCCCATGCCTCCTATGTCTGCCCCAAGATAAAGAGCAATAGCGCCAAAATGACATTCCTTGATGCATGAGGCACAGCCCCAGCAATCCTTAGGATATTTGATAAAGGCTTTTTTCTCTGAGTCCTGATATATCAGGCTTCCGGGGCATACACTTGTACACATGCCACAGCCCTTACACTTTGCTTTATCAATCATTATGCTCATAACGCGCCTCCCTTCCGACAAGCTCTCTGTAAATCATGTGAAGCTGCCCGTTTTCGTATTTGGAATTAACGTATTTCATCCAATCATCACTCTTGCCCGGATAATCCAGATTCTCGGCAAAGCTGTGCCATCTGGTCTCCTTTCTTGCACCAAGATGTGCTATGACCGAAAGACATACCGTAAGCCTCTCCTTAAGCTCATATATGAACATAAGCTCATGCATATCCGATGCATATAAATCACCGGTCAGCTCTATCAGTTGATTTATCTTTTCCTTTGCCAGCGCAAGCTGCTTGCCGTTGAACTGATAATGTGTGGAAATACCGCCAGCGTAGTTGTCCATGACCTTCTGCATGGCTTCCTCTATAGCCTCTGTTGTAAACATCTGAGACCTTTCAGTGAGGAAATGGTCGTACTCTGAAGCTTTTGCGTCAAGTGCCTTTTTCTCATCAAATGCCGATGTGTCAAAACTTCCGTCGGAGGTATCTGCATCAAGCTTTGAAACCATATCTATCGCAGCGATTTCACCCTCTACCATAGCTCCTGTAACGTATTTCTGTGGACATCCTCCTGCCACATCTCCAGCAGCATAAAGTCCGTGGATTGTAGTCTCACGCTCGGTATTTACCCAGTAGCCGCTCGCTGTGTGGCCACCTACGATATACGGCTCAGTGCCCTCTATCTCCACATTCTGCTCACTTGGATTCTTACCTGCCTCCACCCACTTGAGTGTCTGGCTTGGTGCCATGTTAAGATATGCCTTTCTTAATGACTCATCCTGCTGTGGAGAGATGCCCTCTGTCCTTAAGTAGCAAGGACCTCTTCCCTCGAGATTTTCCATGACCGTTCCGTATACACGCTCTGATGTGGTAAGGCCGTATTTTGTCTCGTAAACCTCTCCAAGTGAATTGACCTGCTTTGCCCCGACTCCCTGTGCAATTGTTCCGGTCGGTGCGATTGTGTCCTTGCATCTTAGTGCGATAAATCTCATCTCAAAGGTAGTCATCTCTGCTCCGCTTCTTATGCCCATCGCATATCCTGCGCCTGTATTAAACGGTGGATACCACATCTTGTGCCTTGAAAATCCCGGATTGTTTGGTCTGTATAAACCGGCCGCTCCGCCTGTAGCACAGAGCACCTTTTTAGCCCTGATTTCATAGGCTGTAGCATCCTCGATTGAAAATCCGTATGCACCCTTTATGGTGTTGTTCTCAACTATATAGTCCGTGATATTGATTCTGTTTATCACTGTACAGTCCGTAAGCTTTGATACAGCTTCTGCCAAAAGCGGCTTCATGTTCTCGCCGTTTATCTTGATATTTCGGTTTCCTCTGGCTACATACTCACCGTTTTCATCCTTTAATATGACAAGTCCAAGCTTTTCCATCTTGTCCGTCACACGGTTTAAGCCCTCTGACATAGTCATGAGTAAGTCTTCCCTTACTATGCCGTCAGCATCCTTTTTTGCGTAGTCTACATAGTCCTCAGGCTTTCTGCCCTTTACTATGTATGCATTTATCGCATTGACACCTGCTGCAAGGCATCCGCTTCGCTTTATGTTCGCTTTCTCTGCTATTATAATCGAATAATCCGATTTCTCACGGATGGTAAGCGCTGCATAACAGCCCGCCGTGCCACCTCCTATTATGAGGATGTCCGTGTGTAGGATTTTTTTGTTTTCTATCTTCATTTATCTCCCTCTGCTTCCTCTTTCAATCACAAGCTTTAGACTATTCTTGTATCTAAATGTAGAATACATCCTGCTCCTGCATCTCGCTGTTTTCCATCAGGTATGTTTTCTCTTCATCAAATATATACAGCCTGTAAATCAGCACATGTACTTTCTCGCCGACTGCTATCAGGTCCTTTTCAAGTGAGCGCTCGCCTACCACCTCGATGCCGTTTATGCTGACTGTGATATCCATCCTGTTTCCTCTGAATACCACATCTGTAACGATGCCCTCCTCTGCCGCTGACTGATAGCGGTCTAAGTTGCCACTCTTTGATATCTTGATAAACTCAGGTCTGATTACCGCCTTGTCGGCATTTTCTATCCTGTCAAAGCCCTTTAGCCTGTCATAGTTTTCAACGACTGTGGTGTGTCCTATAAACTGCGCCACAAAAGGTGTATAAGGCGACTTGTATATCTCAAGAGGTGTCCCCATCTGCTCTATCGTGCCGTGGTTTGTGATAATGATTTCATCTGCCACCTCAACAGCCTCATCCTGGTCATGTGTGACGAAAATGCTTGTGATTCCAAGCTTTTCGACCAGCTCCTTCAGCCAGGTACGAAGCTCACCTCGCACCTTTGCATCTATCGCGGCAAATGGCTCATCCAGTAAGAGCACCTGTGGATTCGGCGCCAGCGCCCTTGCAAATGCCACTCTCTGACGCTGTCCTCCGGAAAGCTGATTCGGATATCTCTTTTCAAGCCCCGATAAGCCTGTCATCTCAAGAAGCTTGGTAACACGCTCCTTTATGAGCTTTTTCGGCATCTTCTGAAGCTCCAGCCCAAACGCCACATTGTCGTATATTGTCATGTATCGAAACAGCGCATAGTTCTGAAACACAAAGCCTATGCCTCTCTTCGAGGCCGGAATATCATTCACTCGCTTTCCATCTATATATATGTCACCTGAATTTGGCGTCTCAAGCCCTGCTATCATACGAAGAAGTGTTGTCTTGCCACTGCCGGACGGACCAAGCAGCGCCACAAGCTTTCCCTTTTCCACTCCAAAGCTCACATTATCGGATGCCAGGAAGTCTCCGTATTTTTTGTATATATTTTTCATCTCAACGTACATATACGTTATCTCCTTCCTGCTTTTCCCATGCAGCAGATTTTATTAGTGTAAATCATATTTCCCATAATTCTCAGTGTAATTTCTTAAATTTATGCTCAACTATATTTCTTGCAAAAAGAATGATTAATGCAATAATTAACAGTATCGACGATACAGCAAATGCCGATGTTATCGAGCTGTCTGTGCCCGACATATACAAGGCATCAATCTCAAGCGGCAGTGTAAATGTCTCGCCTCTTGTCTTCGAGAGCGCATTTACCGCGCCGAACTCGCCGAGGGCTCTCGCCGTACAAAGTATGATTCCATAAATCAGGCTCCACTTCATCTGCGGAAGTGTTATTTTCCGAAATATCGTAAAGCCGGATGCTCCCATCAGCGCTGCGGCTTCTTCCTCATCCTTTCCCTCTGCATTGAGCACCGGTATAATTTCCCTTGACACATACGGAAACGTGACAAATATCGTAGCAAGCACAACTCCCGGTATTGCAAAGGTGATTCTCACATTCGTGCCGAATATCTCATTAAACCATCTGATAACCGGATAAAACCATCCAAGCCGTCCGAAGGTCATAAGATACGCAAGTCCTACGATGACCGGAGAAATTGAAAACGGTATATCAATAAGTGTTGCAAGCACCTGCTTTCCTTTAAACGAAAACCTGGTCAACAGCCACGCTGTCCATATTCCAAAGAAGGTGTTGATAACTACCGCAAAAACTGTTGCTATCAAAGTCACCTTGAGTGCTGACAGCACGTAGCTTGTGGAGATAGCTTTCAGATAGAATCCAAGCCCCTCCTTTAAAGCACTTGCCATCACAGAAAAAAGCGGAACTACAAGCATGACAAATATGAAGAGCACCGTGACAGTGACGAGTATTATCTTTGTGATCTTTTTTCTTCTTTCAAGCTTTACCTGTTCGGTCATCGCATTGTGCTCCTTTCCTGTTTGTGTGCATCGCATTTGATTTATATGCAGCCTTCTACAACAAATTAGTGCGCTGTGACTGTTTAACCTGCACTATGTTTACAAATAACAGCAGTAAAAATGATATGACAAGCATCACAAGTGCTATGGCAGTCGCGCTGGCATAATCTATATAGCTAAGCTTCTGCATGATGACGTAGGATACCACCTGCGTCCTGTGCCTTGCACTGTTGCCTGATATGTAGATGACGCTTCCGTACTCTCCTATGCCTCTGGCAAAGGCAAGACCAAAGCCTGTTAAGAGTGCCGGGCGAAGCTCCGGAAGTATTACCTTAAAAAATGTCTTAGAGGGTGTGGCGCCAAGCATATAAGCGGCCTCCTCATATGTATTATCCATCTTTTCAAGCACCGGCTGTACAGCTCTTATTACGAAGGGAATGCCTACAAAAACAAGTGCCACAACTATTCCTGCCTGTGTGTAAGACACATCTATTCCAAGCTTGCCAAGGCCCTTACCAAAAAAGCCTGTGCCTGAGTACAGCTTTGAGAGCGTGATGCCCGCAACCGCTGTCGGCAGTGCAAACGGAAGCTCTATAAGTCCGTCAAGCAGCCATTTCCCGGGAAAATCGTACTTCACAAGCGTCCATGCCACGATGAGTCCAAATACCACATTTACGATTGCTGCGATAAATGATGAGGTGATGCTTGTGATAAAGGCATTCCTCACATTCTCCTTCATGATAAGTGCCACGAAATCGCCCGGCGATATCTTTAGCGAATACACAAGCACTAATGCTAACGGAATGAGAACGATGACTGAAAGCATCGTGACCACTATTCCAAGCGAAAGATTGTAGCCCGGTATGACTCTGGTCTTTATGTTCTTTGATTTAGTTTTCTCTTTTGCTGTTTTATCAGTTGCCGTATATTTCATCGAACATTGCTCCATCATCGAAATATGTCTTGTAGGCTTCATTCCATCCGCCGTAATCCTCTATGCTCCAAAGCCTGATATTCAAATCAAACTTGTCGGAAAACCGGTTTAATATATCCTGATTGGTTGGTCTGTAGCCGCTTTCGCCAATCAGCTGCTGTGCCTCATCACTGTAGAGATACTGTAGGTATTCTTTGCTTACCTCTTGTGTTCCGTTGCTCTTTGCATTGTCATCCACAATAGCAACAGAGGGCTGTGCTAAGATGCTGACGGACGGATTCACTATCTCATACTTGCCCGGATATGAATCCATGGTCGTAAGTGCCTCGTTTTCCCACGCTATGAGCACATCTCCCTGACCGTTTTCCACAAATGTGGTTGTTGAGCCTCTCGCACCCGAATCCATAATTGTGACATTTTCATACAGCTTCTTCATAAACGATTTCTGTTCCTTTAGGCTGTCATAATTTGTCTTCGCATAGCTTAGCGCTGCAAGAAAATTCCAGCAGGCTCCGCCACTACTCTTTGGATCAGGCGTAATCACATCCACATTCTTTTTCACCAGGTCATCCCAGTCACTTATATGCTTTGGATTGCCCTTTCTTACAAGTAAAACGATTGTTGATGTGTATGGTGCCGAGCTGTCAGAAAACTCATCAATCCAGCCCTTATCAATTAAGCCGGTATTTTGTATCAGGTCTATGTCATGCTCGAGTGCCAGTGTGACAACATCTGCATTACAGCCCTCCACAACCGAGCGCGCCTGTGCTCCCCGAGCCGCCATGTGACTGAATCACATTTATCTTTTTGCCGTGCTCGCTCTCATAGTAAGACTCGAATATTTTGTTGTATTTCTCGTAAAACTCTCGTGTCGGATCATATGACACATTGGTTATGGTGACTGTTCCGTCATCCTTCCTGCCTGAGCAGCCTGTCAGAAGAAGTGACAGAATCATCACTGTCGACAGCAGGGCTGCCGTATATTTATGTATGTTTCTCATGTATGTTTCTCATTTTTCATGTTACAGTTTCCGGCAAAGCAAGCTTATGCCGTCAGTTTATATGCCATTAGTTTACTGTAAAAAGCGGTGTGGACAGGTATCTTTCTCCTGTATCCGGAAGCAGCACCACGATATTCTTTCCCTTGTTCTCAGGTCTTTTCGCAAGCTCTGTTGCCGCATATATTGCTGCTCCTGAGGATATGCCAACGAGAAGTCCGTCGCTCTTTGCAACCTCTCTTGCCTTGTCAAAAGCGGCCTCATTCTCCACCGGAATCACCTCATCCACTATATCCATGCGCATGACCTTTGGAATAAAGCCTGCACCGATTCCCTGTATCTTGTGAGGCCCCGGTCTTCCGCCTGAGAGTACCGGTGAGCTCTTTGGTTCCACAGCTACTATCCTCACATCAGGATTATGGTCTCTCAATCCAAGCCCTGTGCCTGTACAGGTGCCGCCTGTTCCGACAGATGATACAAAGATATCTACCTTTCCATCTGTATCCTCCCAGATTTCCTGAGCGGTTGTAGCTCTGTGGATATCCGGATTGGCCTGATTCTCAAACTGCTGTGGAATAAAGGCATTGCCATAATGCTCTTTAAGTCTCTGCGCCTCATCGATTGCGCCCTTCATGCCCTCACGCCCCGGTGTGAGCTTTATCTCTGCGCCAAGCGCTGTGACGATTTTTCTTCTCTCAACGCTCATGGTATCAGGCATGATAAGTATCAGGTGAAGTCCCTTTGAGGCTGCCACAAATGCAAGTCCGATTCCGGTATTGCCACTTGTCGGCTCTATGATTATTGTGTCCTGATTTATCTTTCCATCCTTTATGCCCTGTTCTATCATAGCTGCTGCCACCCTGTCCTTTACACTTCCAAGTGGATTGAAATACTCCAGCTTTGCTATGATTTTTGCTTCAAGCCCAAGGGCTTTTTCATAATTGGTCAGCTCCAGAAGCGGAGTGTGACCTATCAGCTCAGTGAGCTGCTTTGCAATTTTTGCCATTGATATTACCTCTTTTTTGTTAATGTTTGTTTTGAGTATGTTATGAGTTTGAGCTTAGTTTGTATGGTTGGGATTTCCTACCATTCAAATATGATTTCTAAGTTATTGATATGTTACCACTAATTGATATTTTTGTAAATGTAATTAGGGTTATTAATATTTGTTAGCGGGCTATAAATTTTATTGATAGCAAATGGACGACTGCACAGCATGGGAAGACACACCGATGGCACACTGTCTCATATCTCCTCGCCTAGTATGAGTAAATGCTGCCACAGACAGAGTTTATAAGGCACGGAAAATCAAACGCGCTTTTTACCTTTATATCATTCTCTATGCTGTGTTGCTTGAACGAGTATTTTCCGTGCCACCTTTTGTCTGTGGCGCATATAACTCATACACGGCTCGTCAAAAATCGACCGTGCACCATCGGTGTGTCTTCCCATTCTGCGCAGTCGTCCGTCCGGTATCGAACTTACCATAAAAAAAGAGTTCTATCATTCGCAGACACAAAGTCTGTGAAAAATAGAACTCTTTTTGGTCTCCCTTTGGCTACTCCGCCTGTTCATTTGCTTTATCGGTTCTCGTGATATACTTGATGATATACTTGATTCCGACAAAGGTTCCAATCAGGATAAGCACTCCTATTATAAACGGTACTACCGGATTTCTGACAAAGCCTGCTATGATGTAGGTCAGGCATGATATGCCTGCCACAAGCACTGCGTACGGAAGCTGTGTGGATACATGATTCATGTGGTTGCACTGGGCTCCTGCCGATGCCATGATGGTGGTATCGGATATCGGTGAACAGTGGTCTCCGCATACTGCACCTGCCATGCACGCTGAGATTGAGATGATCATCATCGTATGGTTTGTGCCCGAGAAGATATTTACTACTATCGGTATGAGTATACCGAAGGTGCCCCATGAGGTTCCTGTTGCAAAGGCAAGGAAAGCTCCCACCAGGAATATGATTGCCGGGAACAGTCCAAGCAGTGGTCCCGATACTCCTCCCACTAAGCCTGCGACAAATTCCTTGGCGCCAAGGCTTTCTGTCATGGTCTTTAGTGTCCATGCAAAGGTCAGTATAAGTATTGCAGGTACCATCGCCTTAAAGCCCTCAGGGATTGAATTACAACAATCCGTAAAGCTTAGCACCCTTCTGATTGAGTAAAAGCATATGGTGATTATCAGTGCAAAAAAGCTTCCAAGCATAAGACCAATCGACGCATCGCTGCCTGCAAACGCATCGACAAAGCCTTTTCCGTCAAAAAAGCCTCCTGTGTATATCATTCCTATGATGCAGCTTATTATGAGCACCAGTATAGGAAATACAAGGTCTATAACCTTTCCCTTGCCCTTTATCACATCCTGCTTTGACTCTGCATAAGGTCTGTCTCCTGTGGTAAATAAATCGCCCTTTTGGGCATTGGCTTCATGCTTTGCCATCGGACCGAAATCCACCTGCAAGATAACAAGTGTCACCATGGCGACAATGGTAAAGAGCGCATAGTAATTGTACGGAATGGCCTTTATGAAAATAGAAAAGCCATCCTCTCCCTTTACAAAGCCTGTGACTGCGGCTGCCCACGATGATATAGGTGCGATGATGCACACAGGCGCTGCTGTGGCATCTATCAGATATGCAAGCTTTGCTCTGGAAACCTGATGCTTGTCGGTGACAGGACGCATCACACTTCCCACTGTCAGACAGTTGAAGTAATCATCTATAAATATGAGCACTCCAAGCATTATAGCTGCAAGCTGGGCACCGATCCTTGTCTTTATGTGCTCACTCGCCCATTCTCCAAAGGCCGCCGAGCCGCCTGCCTTGTTCATCATGCTCACCATGACACCGAGCACGACTAAAAATATCAGTATTCCCACATTGTACGAATCCGATAGCACTCCGACAAGTCCGTCCTCGAATATGTGAAGCACTGATCTCTCAGCCGAAAAACCAGACTGAAATACATTTCCATAAAACAGTCCGCCGATCACTATTCCGACGAATAATGAGCTGTAGACCTCCTTTGTAATAAGTGCCAGAACTATAGCCACAACAGGTGGAACAAGCGCCCAGACTGTGGCATACATAGCAGGCACGTATTTTACTGCCAGAATCATTATTTTCTCCTCCGTCTATCCCTTATGCTCTATCTGTCAACCGCACCGACAAGCTCTGAAATATCCTTAACTCCATACCTGTCCATGTACTCTGCGATGCCATCCACTATCTGCTCTGTGGTCTTTGGATTCACAAAGTTTGCTGTGCCGACTGAAACTGCCGTAGCTCCGGCAAGTATCATCTCTATGGCATCGGCAGCATTTGTGATACCGCCCATTCCGATAATCGGGATATTGACTGCATGTGCTGTCTCGTAAACCATGCGCACTGCAACCGGATGCACAGCCGGACCGCTCATGCCGCCTGTCTTGTTTGCCAGCACAAAGCTTCTTCTGTTTATATCAATCTTCATGCCGGTTATGGTATTGATGAGTGAAACCGCATCAGCTCCGCCTGCCTCTGCTGCCCTTGCTATCTCTGCAATGCTTGTGACATTCGGAGAAAGCTTCATGATAACAGGCTGCTTTGCATATTTTTTAATCTCGCTTGTGATGGTCTCAACCCCCTTTGGATCTGTTCCGAAGGCAATTCCGCCCTCCTTTACATTCGGGCATGAGATATTTATTTCCATCATATCAATAGGCTCGTCTGCAAGACGCTTTACCACATCAAGATACTCGTCAAGCGAATGACCGCAGACATTTACCACAATCCTTGTGTCAAACTGCTTTAAAAAAGGAATATCCCTCTTTAAGAAAAGCTCGATGCCTGGATTTTGAAGTCCGACTGCATTGAGCATGCCGCCGTACACCTCAGCTACTCTCGGTGTGGGATTACCCTCCCACGGCTTATTCGCAACACCCTTTGTGGTGACTGCACCAAGTCTGTTTAAATCAACAAACTCGCTGTACTCTGCGCCTGAGCCGAATGTGCCGGATGCAACTGTAACAGGATTTTTCCACTCAACGCCGGCCACCTTTACTGACATATTGCTCATTACAGCTCCACCTCCTTCGCATCAAAAACAGGACCCTCTTTGCATATACGCTTGTTGTTTACATTGCTGTGGGCATCCTTGTCCTTTGTCTTGCATACGCAGGCAAGACATGCACCGATTCCACATGCCATGCGCTCCTCCATTGATACAAAGCAGTCCATATCATGCTCTGCAGCGTAAGCCTTGAGTGCACGAAGCATAGGCATAGGTCCACATGCATAAATCACGTCTGCTTCAAGAGCATTCTCCTTTATCGCATCGATGACATTGCCCTTTGTGCCGACACTGCCGTCCTCTGTGGCTACAAAGGAAGCTGCCTGCTCCTTAAACTCATCGAGCAGGAAGGTATTCTCATCACGATAGCCCATGACGATATTCATATCTGCCATTGCTGACTGTCCCGGATTTTTTTCTCCACCCGGTGTCTGCACTATGCCTGAATTTATATCCTTCGCAAGCTGCAGCATAGGCGGCACTCCGATTCCTCCGCCGATAAGGAAGGCTTTCTTACCCGGCTGTACTGTAAAGCCGTTTCCAAGAGGTCCTAAAAGCCTTACCTTGTCGCCCATGACAAGCTTTGAAAATTCCTCTGTTCCCGTGCCTTCACCTGTCACACGGTACACGAGACGAATTGTATCATCATCTCTGTTTATGCCGCAAAGGCTTATCGGACGCGGAAGTAGCTTACTCTTGTCGTTTGAGTAAACCGATACAAACTGTCCCGCCTTTGCTGCCTTTGCAATTTTGTCTGTCTTTAGTGTGAGGTCGTAGATGCCATTGCCAAGTGAGCTCTGGTCAACTACAACTGCAATCTCCTCAAATTTCTCTGCCATTTTATCTCCCTGGTTTCGTTTGTTAATATATTTAAGCTTTCTGAATAACTTATTAACGATTTGCAAGTGCTCCTGAGATATCCTCAATCATATCCTCAACTGCCTTGCGTGATGCATCTGCAAAATTCTCTGCTGTGATGCCCATATCCTTGTACTTATCCTGCTTGTATGCGCAGATGATTCCACGTGATGAATTGACGATTGCGCCAAGTCCGTCCTCATTGAAGAAATGAACAAGGTCTGCACCCTTGCCACCCTGTGCACCGTAGCCCGGTACGAGGATGAAGCTCTTTGGCATTACCTTACGAAGAATCTTACCCTGCTCAGGGTATGTGGCGCCGACAACCGCACCTACATAGCTGTATGAATCACCCATGCAGTCAGCTCCCCACTCTGCAACCTTCTCGCCTACCCACTCATATAATGGGCGACCGTCAATCATACGGTCCTGGAACTCGCCGCTTGATGGATTAGATGTCTTAACAAGAATGAAGATACCCTTCTTCTCCTCCTTGCATACATCTACGAATGGCTTGATGCCGTCTGTTCCAAGGTATGGATTGACAGTGGCAAAATCCTCATCAAAGGTAGAATAGCTCTTGCTGCCGATCTGTACCCTTCCGAGATGTCCTGTAGCGTATGCCGCCGACGTTGAGCCGATATCTCCACGCTTTACATCTCCGATAACCACGAGATCCTTCTCATGACAGTAATCCACTGTCTTCTGGAATGCCTTAAGTCCCTCAACACCAAACTGCTCATACATGGCAATCTGTGGCTTTACAGCCGGAATCAGGTCATATGTGGCATCCACAATAGCCTTGTTGTACTGCCAGATAGCCTCCGCTGCACCGGCCGGTGTCTCTCCAAGCTCATCAAATGCCTTCTTTGTGATATGCTCAGGCACATATGAAAGCATCGGGTCGAGACCTACTACGATAGGTGCGTTTGTTTTCTTGATTTTGTCTACTAATTTGTTGATCATTCTTTCGTCCTCTTTATGCGTATTTTATTATACAGACAGATATTGTGATTATTAAATATCTGCATACAGTTATAAATATTTTATAGCATAAACTAAATTCTTGCAACCAAAAATATAATAGCAGGGAGTATAGCATTAATTGTTGCTATACTCCCTGCTAATTTCACCTTTACAGCTTCCATTTTTCAATCACACATTGATGTTCTTTTGTCTTTTTATCGTAATTTATTCCAACAAGAAGCAAATTACCCTTATAATCCTTCAAGGCTTCCACATACTGTCTCGACTTTATCTGTGAAATGGCGCCATCAACATTCTTATCATATTTCAATTCAATAACAACTGCCGGCTTATCCAAATGACTCACTCTTGGAATAAAGCATACATCAGCAAAGCCTTTTCCTGTTGGTAATTCACGAACTATTGAGTAATACTCCCTGGCCGAATAAAATGCCAAATTAATTGTACAGCTTAAAGAATTCTCATCATTATACCGTAAAATAGATATCTCATTATGTGCCTTATCAATTCCGTCAGCAACCGCAGCACCATTCATATTCCACAAACTCTCAAGCAATTTTTGTGATGCTTTTATTGATTTTGATACTTCATCCCAATCCATTGTACTAATTGCATTAAGATATTCCTTTGACACCTCTCGATTTGGAATTGAAACCTCTTCCGTCTCACTATCATATGTCAGGTAGCCAAGATGTACTAAAAGTGTAAGCACATCATCCTTTGTGGCAAATGATGTCATGTCATTTTCAAATGTGCCTGTATTTATTTTCTCACTTTCACCGGCAAGCATTTTAATCACGGCATCTTTTAGACCATCCATATTCATTTGAATATAAACCTTGAGAGCCTCGTAAGTTTCAGTCTGATTCCAATAAGTACCAAATTTATGCTTTAGCATGGCTTCTACTACAGACTTCGGACTGTACATCGCATATTTCTTTACTCCATATTTGCTATGGGACACGAGCTTATATCCATTGTACCATGCCCTTGCCTCTTCAAAGTCCATATCATATCTGTCACACAATTCTCTGACCTCATCATCTGTAAAGCCAAAGTACTCTGCCAAAGCTCCCATATCTGTCATGGAATATTCCGTGAACATATTAAGAGCAGAATGTGAACCATATTTTTTAATCGGCAGTATACCTGTCATGTATGCAAGCGCTATATAGTCTTTATCCTTAAGCCAGCCTCTCAAAAAATCAAGGTATTTCTTCTGCGCTTCTTTATCCTGCGTAAATTCTCTAAACAGACAATCCCATTCATCAATAAGAATCACAAACGGCCTGCCTGTAGACATAAAAACATCCTGCATTACTCTCACAATATTTGACTTGTCCCGAAAAATAATATCCTTACACTCTATTGAAAAATCATCCGTAATGTATTCGCACAACATTTTAAGCATATCATCAACACTGTGTGTAACACTCAAAAAGTCCTGCATATTAATTTTGAGTACATCATACTTGTTAATATGTCTGTCATACGACTCATCATGACTTATTTTAAGGCCTTTAAATAAATTTTCTGCATCAGTCTTTCGACCATAATATGCTGAAAGCATATCCATGGCCATTGACTTTCCGAATCGCCTTGGACGGCTTACACACATATACCTTTGTAATGTATTTATACACTTATTCGTTTCTTTAATCAGACCGCTTTTGTCAACAAAAATCTCTGAATTTATCGCAAGCTCAAACGATCTTCCTGTCGGATTAACGTAAATGCCCAATGAATATGCCTCCCTGTTAATATGTTACTCTATATTATACCTGCTATTTACTGGTTTGCAACAATATTTATCTATTGTATTATTGATAAGCAACGTTATTGCTATAAAAATAGACTTAACTACTAATTCTACAATAACGCAGCATATTATGATTGTGTATAGGTTCATATGCTGATATTTCAGTCCACGCTCCCACGAGAGGAGCGACCTCAAACTCTTTAAGCTTTTCTATCTTTTCAGTATTTCAATCCACGCTCCCGCGAGAGGAGCGACTTCTTGGTCTTAACTTCAAAGAGGCTAATTCTATATTTCAATCCACGCTCCCACGAGAGGAGCGACTGCTACAGCAATATCTCTCTCACTTTCAGCTCTTATTTCAATCCACGCTCCCACGAGAGGAGCGACGAAAAAAAATCCTACAACGTGAGAAACAGGCAATTTCAATCCACGCTCCCACGAGAGGAGCGACGGAGATGTAAATAAAATTGATTGTGGTGGATCAGTAATTTCAATCCACGCTCCCACGAGAGGAGCGACAGTATTTCGACGAGCCGAACGAAACTCCTGCAGAATTTCAATCCACGCTCCCACGAGAGGAGCGACAATTCCTAATATTGATATTCCGGATGTAGCTGGATTTCAATCCACGCTCCCACGAGAGGAGCGACTGAGTTTTCCCTGTAATATATCTTTCCATTTAATATTTCAATCCACGCTCCCACGAGAGGAGCGACAAACCATGAGAAAATTAACAATCGCAGAACTTAATTTCAATCCACGCTCCCACGAGAGGAGCGACTTTAGCCTTGACAAGCCAAAACACAAGACAATTTTATTTCAATCCACGCTCCCACGAGAGGAGCGACCATTTAACTAATGTCGTTTGATAAGCTGATATATATTTCAATCCACGCTCCCACGAGAGGAGCGACGGTTCTGATACTAAACCAACTGCTGTTACTAATATTTCAATCCACGCTCCCACGAGAGGAGCGACAAAAATGTCGTGTGTGGTTAAATAATCAGCGTAATTTCAATCCACGCTCCCACGAGAGGAGCGACATTTTTGGGTAAAACATAAGGGCTATAATTTCTATATTTCAATCCACGCTCCCACGAGAGGAGCGACAGCTGTTCTCTGTTGCATGTGGTTTTATTGGTGGAATATTTCAATCCACGCTCCCACGAGAGGAGCGACCAGTAGCACATTTTATGTAAGGAGGAAATTATATATTTCAATCCACGCTCCCACGAGAGGAGCGACGAGAGCTGGAAGGGTGACAAGTCAATCTATCTTGAATTTCAATCCACGCTCCCACGAGAGGAGCGACAATTTCATCCGGATCATTTTCAGCGTAATTTTCACATTTCAATCCACGCTCCCACGAGAGGAGCGACAAAATGATTTCCGATTGTTCCTCTAATTACTGGATTTCAATCCACGCTCCCACGAGAGGAGCGACGACAGAAGATACCGCAGATAGACCCCAAGACAGGAATTTCAATCCACGCTCCCACGAGAGGAGCGACGGTAGACCACAGGAGCTTTGAAAGACAGGGCATTATTTCAATCCACGCTCCCACGAGAGGAGCGACCTCCTTATGCCTAAATTGTGGCATAAAAAAAGAATTTCAATCCACGCTCCCACGAGAGGAGCGACAACCGGAAAGGGGGGCGAGGATATGGCAAAAGCAATTTCAATCCACGCTCCCACGAGAGGAGCGACGATTCTCAAATATCACCTATCTGGGAGCTGACGCATTTCAATCCACGCTCCCACGAGAGGAGCGACGCGTGTGGTAGATCCGGCGCTTACCTTCTACGGAAATTTCAATCCACGCTCCCACGAGAGGAGCGACATTTAGGTCTCAGCACAATCCAACCCTTCCTATATTTCAATCCACGCTCCCACGAGAGGAGCGACATTGACCTTGTTTGCTTGTATAATCTCCACATTCATTTCAATCCACGCTCCCACGAGAGGAGCGACTGATAATGGGCATAAGGTGAATTATATGTAACTTTATTTCAATCCACGCTCCCACGAGAGGAGCGACGAGGATGACACATGGACATTGTAGGGAAGACACTTATTTCAATCCACGCTCCCACGAGAGGGAGCGACAAGAAAGCAAGGAAGCGACTGGCAAAAATTCAGAGATTTCAATCCACGCTCCCACGAGAGGAGCGACTCAATAGACTGGTACAAAAACGGCGCTATTATATTTCAATCCACGCTCCCACGAGAGGAGCGACCGAAGGCGTGTTCAATAATATTGCAAACATTATTATTTCAATCCACGCTCCCACGAGAGGAGCGACGGCTCTTGTCTTCCTCCACTCACTTGATACATAATTTCAATCCACGCTCCCACGAGAGGAGCGACCTATTCTTCCGCTGGAACCATTCTATCAGGAATTATTTCAATCCACGCTCCCACGAGAGGAGCGACTGGCATTGTGTCATTCTTCACAGGCATACTTGACGATTTCAATCCACGCTCCCACGAGAGGAGCGACGGATTGCGCCAGAGCCGTCAACGATAGAAAGCTATTTCAATCCACGCTCCCACGAGAGGAGCGACTCTTTTCCTCTACTTTCTTTTTTTACTTCTACTCTTTATTTCAATCCACGCTCCCACGAGAGGAGCGACCGTATTCATTTGACTTGCTAATAACTTATCACAAATTTCAATCCACGCTCCCACGAGAGGAGCGGACGCATACAGACTGGTAAACCTATCCCAACAGTCAAAATTTCAATCCACGCTCCCACGAGAGGAGCGACAATGCTTTAATGCATGATGTTTGTAATGTTGTTATTTCAATCCACGCTCCCACGAGAGGAGCGACGAAAATGGGATAGAGTACCAGGACTTATTGGATATTTCAATCCACGCTCCCACGAGAGGAGCGACGCAGACAGATATTTTTTTACAGCGAAGGTTTATTTCAATCCACGCTCCCACGAGAGGAGCGACGGTGAAACCGATTTCAGCAATTTGATCACGTTCCACTTATTTCAATCCACGCTCCCACGAGAGGAGACGACGGATCTTGCCGAAGCCCGGTCCTTTTTCGCTTCAGATATTTTTCAATCCACGCTCCCACGAGAGGAGCGACAGCAATATTGCACAAAAAATTTGTTTATTTTTATACAATACCGACAATAAATATATAATAAGATAAATAACAAGTAAAACCAAAAACCTATTATTCATTTTATTGTACAAATTTACAAGTAATTTCAGGTGCGAGACAACCGGTACATTCATGTTTACTTATCTTTCGCACCACATTTTATAATATCAATGTCTGATCAGCAGGAATCCCACGGTCAACACCAACATGTTCTATCTTCGTCTGATAACGATTTCCTAAATAATAGAATCTGAGACTATCCACATCTTTATCAATAAGATCCGTTAATATGGCCTTTAGCATCACACATTGAGCATTATCTAGTATACATTCAAACACAGAATTCTGAACTCTTCGCCCATAATTTACACATTGTTTAGCTACTTTTCTCAACCTGGTTTTTCCTTCAGCAGTTTCAGTATTCACATCATATGTAATCAATACAAGCACGCCATCACCTCATTTCCATAAAAATACAGGGTACTCATCCAAATCTCCCCTTAAATATCTTGCCAACAGCATTGCCTGTACAAATGGAACCATTCCCCATTCCACCTTTTCATTAAGATATGGGTGTGTAATAATCTCCTTTTTCTTGTTTTGCCATTCTGATAGTAATTTTTTACGAATATCTGTATCCATCAATACAGCACCGTTTTCTTTTTTTGTAAAACTCTTGCCATTTACAATCTTTTATTAATCAATGATAAAACAAATCTATCAGCCATGACTGCTCGCAATTCTTCTATAAGATCTAATGAAAGTGATACTCTACCGGGACGTTCCGTGTGCATGTAACCAACATAGGGATCTAACCCTACAACCTCTAGCGCTGATGTAATTTGAGTTGTAAGCAATGTATACGTAAACGACAACATTGCATTTACATTATCAAGAGGCGGACGCCGATTTCTCCCTTGAAAGAAAAAATCTTTCTTTTGTTGTAAAATCAACTCATCAAATACGCCAAAATATATACTTGCTGCTTCACCTTCATATCCTCTTAACTGATTCATAGACTGTGAATTTTGGATATAATCAAGAAATTCTTTCAGTTTTATAGATGCTTTTTTACCTTATCCACATCTATCTGCATTGAATGATCTCTAATTGCTCTTTCTAGAACCCATCTTGAATTATACACTTTTCCAAGAATACAGTTTTTTGCGATTTCCAGGCACTTTATATCTTCACTACTGCTTTGGAATTGTTGTTTCCTTAGCACGACATTCCCCTTAACTTTGCCTGAAACTCTTGCAAGAAATTTTCCCTGTGGTGTCAGATAACAAAGAGAAATATTTCTATCCGCACAAGCTCCCATTAATGCCGGACTTGTTCCTCTATATCCAAATGAAATTATTGCTTCGAGATTGTGTAAAGGTAATCTGCCTATTTCATTTTTATCATCATATACAACAACATTTTCTCCATCCAACCCCAGATAACTATTTTCCGATGTAACATACAATGTATTCAATAATTTCTTCATAACGTTTCCCCCAGCATCTTATTGATATACGATTTCACCGAACCACTTTTATCAATCTTTGGCATACAAATATCTTTTAAAGAGCAAGATACACACCTTTTCGACGTTTTGACCTTAGGTGTATAATTTCGATCATAATAATCATGCATTTCTCCAAATATTTTTTTCACTTCATCCCGAAGTTCATCTGTAAACACTATCGGTTTGCGTCTTCTTGTCTCACCATAAAATATAGCACCCTCCGTTATTTTTGTTGAAAACATTTCTTCCAGACACATAGCCTGCGCTATTAACTGAAGTTCATCTTCGTTTGACTCTTTGGGTTTCCCCTTTTTGTACTCAATTGGATATAATGAATATGTTCCACGATGTCCATAGAGCTTCACTCCATCTTCACATTTGTGAAATTCAACAATATCACACTCCCCACTCACACCCATGCTTCTTGAGGATACAGGAAGATCTCTGACAACCAGAATATCTTTTCTCTTTTCTGTCAGATATGGATCATGCGCTTTTTTATGCATAAGTTCGCCAATAACAGTATGTTCATTTTCAGCCCACTGCTGCTCAACATGAATAAGCGCCCATTGTCTTCTGCAAAATTTAAAATGCTGTATTCCAGAAATCATCAGATAATCATCTTGAGAATATTCCATTAAATCATCCTTTTCACTTCTACCGTATCCGGTATCTCATCATCATTAATAGTAACTGTATAATCCTGATATTTTCTTGGATATTGTATATCATCATTTTTCTGTACTTTAACTGCATCAAATAATTTATAAGCAGGACAGTCACCAAGCTCTTTACTATGTTTAAAAACAATAAGCTCACGAACTGCCATCTTTCCTCTTGCAGCAGAATGGTCATTTTCAAACATATTTATTACTGCATCCCATAACAATTCTAGATCCTCCTCAGAAAATCCAGTAACTTTTCTTGCAAGATTTGCTGAAATATAACCTTCTACACGATACAAGCCATATGGAACAATACTCTTTCTTCCCATCTCGTTACTCTTATTCTCAGCATCTTTTTCTGTTGTAATGGCAACTCTCGTAATAGTTACCTCCTGACTAATAACAGGATCAATACTTCTTGCAAATCCAAGCTGTACAGGACCTCTTACCTGCCCACAATTCAATGAAGCTTTAACAAAAGTTGTCATTACAGCACCAAATGCACGAATATCATAAAAATTTCTGCACATATAATCCCTTAATTTTATATCTGCATCCTTATCTGACTTTTTTAGTTTTTTTAATGCTTCTGTAACCTTTTTATCTTCATCATCATTTATACCAAGACTTTTGCATGCCTCCCTGTCACTTCTGTTAAGAGGAACATTCTCCTTGATATAAATTTTATATCCATCTTCGTCCTCCTTCACAGTCTCTATGTAATTTCGGATCTTACGTTTTAAACATACATCAGTTACAATTCCTAAGCCACTTTCCGGATCAATTCTTGGCATATTGCCAGCATCAGGATCCCCGTTAGGATTTCCATTTTCCACATCAAATAAAACAACAAACTCATATCTGTTTTTAATAACCTCTCCCATTTATTTGTTCTCCTTTTTTTCATACTTCTTTTGTGTCTGATGATAATATCCCAACATGAATTTTCCTTGTTCTTCTAAAGACAAACTCCGTGGAAATAATACTAATTTTTCCATAAGGTTTCCTATTATTTTTTCATAAAAAATCTTAGAACCGCTACCTTTTTCACGCTCAAGTTTTTTTATATGACTATTTTCTAATTTAAATAAAATTGGAAAAACAGATGCAGGCGTAGCACATGCTGAATTAAAATACCTGTCTTTAATTGTAGCATTTATTCCCTGATTCGCCTCCTTTTGGATTGACTCCAAGACTGAAAATAATCTTCCCAATACGTATGCAGTGTCATTGCATGTTTCTTCTAATCCCATGTAGTTTTCTCCTTCCTTCCATGAATAATTTTTTATTAAATAAGCCTTGATAATTGAAGCTCGTCCCCATGTAACATTTCCCTGCTCAGATCGTATTCTGATAACAGTGTCTGTATAAAGACTTGCAGGATATCTGTTTCCCGATAAAATACTTTGAAGTACCATTGCAGACATATTAGGGATTGGAGTCTTATCCTTTGAATTAGGATTGACAGTCTCTCTTAACAATTCATATACGCTCAGATATTTCTTTTCCACCCACAATGGTTTCACAATATCCAACCGTTTATAATGTTCTTTTATATTTTTTAAAATATCACCAAATGTGTTTTGATAAAAGAAACGAACAGATAACCTCGCAGCATTCGGTGCAAGGCATAAAATATAAAATGACTGCTCAAAGTCCATCTTAACATTATCTACATCCACATATCTTGATTTTTTCAAGCTGTCAAATATTCTTTGAAGCTGTTCCTCATTATCTACATGAGGATTCATAACAAAACTAAATGTTTTCTGATATTCTTCCATGCCATTTTCAGCCCAATAAACCACCATGGAATCACCTAATTGAAATATCTTATCCCTATTACTCAACAAATAATTCAATGCAGTTGTATATGCAAACTCCGCATTTTTTCCTACAGGTGCATTATAGCTCTGTTCCTTGCCATAAGATTCAAATGCCGGTGCATTAAACGAAACCAAAGCAGCTCCACTTGTCTGTGCTCCTGGAACACCTTTTATTCCACGATGAATTCTTGCTATCTCCGTTTTTTCACCAGTTGCAAGACAAATACCATCATTGGTATTTTCTGTCTGATGTACAACATAGTTGTCCCAAATTTTTTTAATTGTATCATTATCCTGTGCGAAATCATTTCCCATACAAAAGATGACATTACCACCCTCATTTAATTCATCTGATTTTTCTCTCACACATGCATTATCATAAGCCGTCTCTGGATCCCATAAATTAAAAAAATTACAAATTGCATTTGCCATAGGCTCATCAACATTCTTTAACAACGCTAAATGTTTTTCCTTCGCTGCCTGAAAACACTCCTGCACCCTTGCATTTGTTCCATTTTGATCAATCCCTAGCATGTATTTTACATTATCACAGAGAAAATTAGCTGCCACGCCCGATGAACGTGTAACCATTTCAGGAACACTCTTCGCAACCGGAAGAAAAACCTTCTTTTTTCCACTAGTCTGTTCTGTTTTTAGTGGATAAATTTCTTTGATTTTCCCATTAGGATTTAAATCTATTGCATAAGAAACCTTGGCCTGACACCAGCCTCTCTTCGGCACCAGATTATTCTCTGCAAGATTCTCATATTCTTTCACTAATGCCTGTAAGATCATCTTATCACCTCACAGTCCCTTAAATCTATTACTCCACGCTTCATCACTGCTCTAAAAAACATTGGACTGATATTGCCTCTTTCACAATCACTATAATCCATATCATATAGCATAAATCCCAAATCTTTCTCCGGAATATTATCATAAAATGTATGTATATCTTTCTCTTCACAAAGGCAAAAATTTGCCGGAAACTCACGACAGCCAAAATATGGCATATGATGACATTCCCCACGCTTAAGTCTTCTCATCATAATATCCTTAAATTTCCCGGGATTATCTGTATTATTTGCTTTTTCCGTCATCTCAAAATGTGCCTCTATAACATAAGACACATCCTTCAAAATAAGAGATGCCCTCTGTACAATATCATCCTTTGTACTTATGTACAAAGGCTTATCCGCACCATTATATACCTGTAATATATTATTTGCGGAAGCTTTACTTTTTATCTCATTTCTTCTGACACTGGTAAATCTGATTGGATTTTTCACATAGATTTTATCAATCACCCAACTCAATCCCGGATGCCAATATATCGCCTCAAGTATTCCCCTTGCTGCCGATGGAGTCATAACATCATATGAGCATCTCTCAACCTTCATTTCCGGTCGTGAGAATAATGCATAATCTCCCCATACCTTAACTCTTACACCTACTCCCATTTACAGGACATCTCCTTCCTCATAACAAGCTGCAATGTAGTCTCGTGGCTGATAATAAAAATCGGTATTATAATTTGATATCTTGTCACTTATCCACGAATGATACACTTTCCATATACCATGAAGTATCTCATCATCACTAAAACAATCCTCTATCAATCTCTCATATACTTCGCCAATATCCCAGTAATCCGGAATCCTATATTTACAATCATGTATATTATCATAATTTCCATTATTCATACTGCATTCCGTAATAAACTCATCTGCAACTTTTTCAATTGGTTCGCAATGGAGAATATCTGCATATTTATATATACGTTTAATCCGTTCTTTTGTCAGTAAATCAACCACCTCATAACGTTTCCTTTTAATCTGCCTGCCAATATATTCAATCAGACTGCATGTATAGAATAGATTATTATTATTTTTAACCGCCATAAACAACCTCATTTCCAACATATCTCAAAGTACTAAGCGCACTTACCGTATGAAAACTTATTTGATGAGTCGGATGATTAAACTTCGCCAGTTCCCAAAAAGCTGCTCTGCTTATCTTTCCATCAATATAATTCTGTATATAATTATATATTGTATCATCAGCCATAGGTCCTTCAACAATATCATACGAGTGCGCTATTCCTCTTCTGCAATCAACAATAAAATCAAGCCATTCTTCTGTCATTTTTTCAAATACAAGATACTTAAGCTTTGAATTTTCAGTATATTCATATTTATTCAAATAGCCTCGCGTTCCATATCTCGTTGCCCATCTCACTGCCTGCTCTGGCATCTGTGTGCAATAAAACCCAAAATAAAAATCCTTGTTATAACGAGCTGTTCTAATTTCAGGAAATTCTACTATTTCTTTACTTCCATGATATAAAATCATCACCCTACTCCTTTATCTAATTTATTTCACGTACATTATCTTCTTATGTTTTAAATAATACTACTTCAAACATTACTAATCAACACTTTTCAATTTTTATTTAAAATTTTATTGAAATAATTCAATTCATATTGTACAATTACATTTGTCAGACTAATCCTGTGGATTGAAATAATAATATTTTTAATAATGCAAATAAATGGCTGTGTTTATAATTCACACAGCCATTTAAATTACAGATATAAATCCATTCCAGATTCCACAGACAAATTTAATCCCTTGTCATCTGTATACATTTCTTCATCTACCAATTCGTAAAAATTCTCTATATCCGATGTTATTTCCTTAATTATACCAGCACCATACAAAGTATCAAAAAGCTGATTATATATCTGAACACAGTACTGGGATGCCTTTCTCATTCTGGCTTTTCCATAACCCTGATTTTTTATTTCAAATAATAAATCCTTAGCTTCCTGCTCTATCGGAATAAATACAATTCTTGTATTTTCCTCAATCAAATGAAATTTTTCTGATACCGTCTCAAAATTATATTTCCAATCCTTGAATTCGCCTATAATATTCTTTTTATCCAAATCATTTTCTCTAAAATGATATAGCCTTTTGAAATATTCTGTAATGCATTCAAGATTAGAAATATCATGATAATCTTGCAATAACCCTTTAGTGATTGAGCTTTGCAGACTTTGTCCCGGCACTGTTTTCATTCCATTTATATCAAAAATATAAACTTTACTGTTTTCTTTTTTCTCAATTCCTTCTCGGTTGCATCTACCTGCTGCCTGTATTACCGAATCTACTCCTGCTACTTGACGATATACTGAATTAAAATCAAGATCTACTCCCGCCTCTACCAAACTTGTTGAAATAAGCACACATGATTTTGATTTATCACTCATTCTTTCTTTAATCTGTGCAAGTATCTTTTTACGATGCTTAGGATACATACTTGTTGATAAATGATACACACCATCACCACTTAACTGTTCGTAAAGCTGCTGTGCACATTTTTTTGTATTAACAATACACAGTGCTCTTTTTTCAGTCTTCAATCTTTCAATTAAAGTATCAAATTCGATTATCCCAAGATTTTCGTATATAACTCTTTTAAAAAATTTAAACTGCTCATTTATATTCGGGCATAATTCAATATACCGTCTGTGTTGATCAAATATACTGTCTAAGGGCTACCGTTGTTGTGTTGCCGTACATAAAACAATACTTGTCCTATAGAAATCCATTAAATTTTCCATCATGGCAATGCATGGTTTCAAATATTCCAATGGCAACATTTGTGCCTCATCAAATATAACCACAGAATTCGCAATATTATGAATTTTCCTACACTTAGATGACCTGCTTGCGAATAATGATTCAAAAAATTGAACATTAGTCGTGACAATTACAGGTTTATCCCAGTTTTCGCTGGCAAGCTGCATCGGTTTTAATTCTTCAGAATCCCCATAATCGACATTACAATGATTCTCAAGAACATTATCCTGCCCAAGTATTTCACGAAACACCTGAGCATTCTGTTCTATAATGCTAGTATATGGAATAACATATATAATATGCTCCATTTGATGCCTGACTGCATGCTTTAACGCAAATGCCAATGAGGCAATTGTTTTTCCACCACCTGTTGGAACAGTCAGGTGAAACAATCCCCTATCATTCTCACCTGCTATCAGACAGGCTTTTAATATCTCAGTTCTTCTACCGTTTATCGAATTAAGATCATCATTTTCTAACCATGAACCAATATGTCTTTCCAGTCTTGCTAATAAAGATGCCATTTCTTCACCCGATGTTCGTTCCACATGGTTATTCTTCATAAAACTTTCTGTTTCAAGAAAGTCCGCATCAACAAGACATGAATATAACATCCTCATAAAAATCCCCATTGAAAAATGAGGATTTTGTGTTTTACAGCTCTCAAAAGGATCACTTTTTATTTGTGGAATTTCTACCTCCTGTCTATATGCCTGATAATCACATATTGATTTTCTATATCGTTCTTCAAGCTTATAGTAATCCATTAGTCCAGAATGATGTCCTGCAATAGCATATTGTAATATAGAATAATATCCACCTTTTTCATTACATAATCTCATTCCAGCAGTAGAATGGTCTACTCTGTCATTCGTATTAAACTGTATTTTATGTTGAAATTCTTTGGAATACTTACCTAGATCATGTAACATACCTATGCAATATCCCCACTCATATTTTCCAAATGATTCTGCAAATTTTCCGGCTAATTTGGCAGTTCCATCCAAATGATCAATAAGCCTTTGCTTTCTTTCTTCTTCTATATGCGCAATATATTCCATTTATATCACCAGATTCATCTTTACACTCCCACAATCTCATCAATCATCCTAAGCTCTTCCTCAGAGAAGCCTGTGCCCTCCATAACCTTTAAGTTTTCAAGAATCTGCTGTGGCTTTGAGGCGCCGACAAGCACGCTTGTCACGTCATCATCCTTTACCACCCACTTAAGAGCCATCTGTGCTAGTGTCTCACCACGTTTTGCGGCTATATCGTTTAGCTTCTTAATCTGCTCGATGTGTGGAGTGAGCTTTTCCTGATTTAAAAAGCGGCCGTCTGTCTTTATACGGCTATCCTCCGGAATACCGTTTATGTAACGGTCTGTGAGCATGCCCTGTGCGAGCGGGCTGAAGGAGATGATGCCCTTTTGACACTCTCTTGCTGCCTGCTTCAAGCCGTTTTGCTCTATTGTACGGTTGAAGATATTGTATGAATTCTGGTTGATGATAAACGGACATTTCAAATCAGTAAGAATCTCGCAGGCTCTCTTCATGGTCTCGCCGTCATAATTTGACAGTCCGACATAGAGTGCTTTTCCGCTTTTTACTATCTGGTCGAGTGCTCCCATTGTTTCCTCAAGCGGTGTCTCAGGGTCCATTCTGTGATGATAGAAAATATCCACATAGTCGAGTCCCATTCTCTTAAGGCTCTGATCAAGGCTTGCAATCAGATACTTGCGGCTGCCCCAGTTGCCGTATGGTCCCTTCCACATATCATAGCCTGCCTTTGAGCTGATGATGAGCTCATCGCGGTATGCTGACAGATGCTCCTTCAGGATAAGCCCGAAGTGCTTCTCTGCGCTGCCGTATTCAGGACCATAGTTGTTTGCCAGGTCAAAGTGAGTGATGCCATGGTCAAAGGCTGTGAAGCACATCTGCTTCATGTTGTCATACGATGAAAAATCACCGAAATTGTGCCATAGACCAAGCGATACAACAGGAAGCTTAAGTCCGCTCCTGCCGCATCTGTTATATCTCATTGTGTCGTATCTCTTTTCGTCTGCTGTGTACATATTTACCTCCCGCATAAATACATGATATTTTACCCGATAAATTATTATACTACAGCAGACTTGATTTTTCTATTGTTAAATAAAATCCTCCGTCAGCTTTCCATGCTTCTCATAATTTGTCACACGCGCTATCTTGTTTTCATCATCCACAAACACAACCTTCGGATGATGCTCCTTTGCTTCCTCCGGTGTCATCTGCGCATAGCACATGAGTATCACATGGTCACCGACTGCAACCTGTCTGGCGGCTGCGCCGTTTAAGCATATCATGCCTGAGCCCGGCTCTCCGGCGATGGTGTAGGTCTCGAATCTGTTTCCGTTTTCCACATCGACAATCTGTACCATCTCATACTCCAAGATGCCTGCTGCCTCAAGCAGCTTTGTATCTACAGTGATGCTTCCCACGTAGTTTAAGTCAGCCTGCTTGACCACCGCTCTGTGTATTTTGCCCTTAAGCATTGTATAATTCATTGTTTGTACCTCTTTTCAATAATCGTTTCTTGTCCGTCTACGCAATAAAATTGTCAATCAGCCTTGTCTTTCCGATATAGACAGCAATTGCCACGAGTGTTGTTCCCTTAATCTCATCAACCGGTGTAATTGTTTCAAAATCAACCACATCTACATAATCAATTCTTGCAAGCGGCTCCTTGTTTATCTCTGCTGTGATTGCATCCTTTATCGCTTTTGCACTCTTTTCGCCATCCTCTACGAGCTGCTTTCCGATTTTTAAGCTTCTGCTCAGTACAAGCGCTGCCTGTCTTTCATCCTCACTTAAATATGTGTTTCTTGAGCTCTTTGCCAGTCCATCCTCCTCACGGATGATTGGGCAGCCGATGATTTCTGTGTCAACATTTAAATCCTTTACCATACGCTTTATGACCGCAAGCTGCTGTGCATCCTTCTGTCCAAAGTATGCACGGTCAGGTGTCACAATGTGAAACAGCTTCAGGACAACTGTCTGCACACCTCTAAAATGGATAGGTCTTGTTTTTCCACAAAGCTCAGTTGTGAGGCCATTCATATCCACATATGAGCAGAAGCCGTCTGCATACATCTCCTCAGGCTCAGGATGGAAAATAATGTCAACGCCCGCATCCTCACAAAGCTTTGCATCCCTGTTTAAATCACGTGGATAGCTGTCTAAATCCTCTGCAGGGCCAAACTGCATTGGATTTACAAAAATACTCACTACAACCTTGTCATTCTCGCGTCTTGCCGCATCGATTAAGCTCTTGTGTCCCTCGTGGAGGTATCCCATTGTAGGTACAAAGCCAACGCTTTTGCCCTCTTTTTTCCATGCCTTTACTGCTTCTCTTACCTGTTCGATTTGTCCGTATATTAACATTTTATGTCTCCTTATTCTTTTATTTTTCGTAGCTATTTTTTGTAAATATTCTTCAATACTATTTTCGATACTAATACAGCTTGTCAATTATTGTCTCATCCATCTTAAAGGTATGCTCCTCACCAGGGAAGCTTCCCTCCTCAACAGCCTTTTTGTAGGCTGTGAACGCCTCATTCATTTCTTTTCCGACCTGTGCAAACTGCTTTACAAATTTCGGCTTCATGTTTGCATACATGGCAAGCATATCCTGATATACAAGCACCTGGCCGTCGCAGTCTGCTCCCGCTCCGATACCGATTGTAGGTATGCTTATGCTCTCTGTAATTTTTTTTGCAAGTGCCTTTGGCACGCACTCGAGCACCACTGCAAATGCTCCTGCCTCCTCGACCGCACGGGCCTCGTCAAGAAGCTTCTGCGCTGCCTCTTCACCCTTGCCCTGCACCTTGAAGCCGCCAAATGCATTTACTGACTGTGGTGTAAGCCCTAAATGTGCACATACCGGAATTGACGCATCCACGATAGCCTTTATCTGTGGACATACCTCCTTGCCACCCTCGAGCTTGACTGCCTGCGCATGGCCTTCCTTCACGAGTCGTCCTGCATTGACCACAGCATCATAAACCGATGTCTGATATGACATAAAAGGCATATCTGTGATGAGCAGCGTATCCTTTATGCCTCTTGAAACAGCTGCGCTGTGATGAATCATATCCTCCATAGTCACTGAAAGTGTATCCTCATAGCCAAGCACCACCATGCCGAGAGAATCTCCTACTAAAATTGCATTGATTCCGGCCTCATCTATGAGCTTTGCTGTCGAATAATCATATGCTGTGAGCATCGTGAGCTTCTCGCCCTTTTCCTTTGCCTGTTTAAAAGTTACTACTGTATTTTTCATTGTCCAATCCCTCTGTCTTTCTGCAACAATCCGTTTCTTGTAACTACTTGGAACCATTCACGGTATTGTCAGCCTCTTAGCAATTCCATCATCTGAGTGTAATCCTTATCAGGATTCTTTTTTTCAGCAATATTTACTAGTTTTGTACCAAGCATTTTGTACAATCTGACATCATCGCTATCGTCATTTTGCATACATGCGATGTGCTTTTTCACTGTTTCAATATCGTTTCTCTCGATTGGCCCGGTCAGTGCGCCGTCACAGCCTGCTTCGAGTACGTTTTCGATATTGCGCATCACAAGCTGGCCTGTAGCTCTTACAGCCTCAGCCCTTGTAAAGCCGCAGTCCTCCAAAAGAGAATAGCCCATGTCAAGGACAGCAATCACCTGATTGCTCAAAATACTAGCCGCTGCATGGTATTTTGCCTTTTTAGCGCCATCAATGCGGCATACCTCATTTCCAATAGAACAAAACAGCCCGGATATTGCTTCAACCGCAGCATCCTGCCCTTCCACTGTGAAAAATGCTTTATTTAATTGCTCATATGATGAAAATTTGTTACTGAACGGTAACATTGGATGAATTGAACAGCATGATACGCTCATGCTCTCCCTTCCGGAAAATGAATCGGATGATAATGCGCCACTGCAATGACATATAATCTGATTCGTTAGAGACAGCTCTTTTAATTGTTCCCAAACCGGTATAATAAATGAATCCGGTGTGGTGATAAATATAATCTGTGATTGATCCGCCAGTTGCTTTAGCGAATCAAAGCTCTCTGTCCTTGTAAACTCCGCAGCCTCCTTAGCCGCCGCAGAATCCACGTCATAATAGCCTGCAAGCTCTATGTCCTTTGTCCTTAGGTATTTACCTATAGAACAGCCCACTCTGCCTGCGCCGATTATGCCTATTTTCATGCTACCACCTTCTTTCCAAGCCGGTCAGACCATTCCTTATCTCGCAGCTGATATAATCTCCGCCATGTGCCGTATGGCAGCGGTCGATTTACCCTGTGCGCGCCTGTCACTTTGCTGTCTGCTTCATATCTGCTACAGCAATGTGCTTTTGGCTTCCTTGTGTCTGCCGGATATGCTCTGTCATAAGGTGACAACACATCCTCCATGATACAGTTTCCTTCGAATACCGTTCGAAGAAAACTATACCACATTGACTATTATTTAACAATCCCTATTTTACCTCAGTCATTTTGATATACTCATACTGCGGCTTGAAATTCTCTCTGTCACAGAGCTCATAGTAATGCATAAAGATTCTCTCCATGACATTTGGAATCTGATTTTCCTGTGGCTCAAATAGTATGATAAGATACTGCATTGAGCTGTAGCGCGTGCAGACATCCACCTTTCTGATCTTACTGCGGATAGACTGTTCCATGCAGTCAAGTGCCTTCTCAATTTACTCGATATCTGCAAGCTGCTCCGGCAGAGTGTTCATAGTCACCATGACCAGATAGCAGTTGTGGTTGTGCCTATCTCCTACATTGTTCACGAACTCATAGATTCTTGCAAACTCTCTGTAGTTTAAATCCAACGCACCTGTATAGCTGCCACTCTCCTTTAGCTTTGCCACGTTTCGTAAATCCGCACTCAGATTTGTATTCTCCTTATTGTCAGCTAAGAGCTGCTCATAGAAGAAATATGAACCCTTACAGTTCTGCTTCACATAGTAAAGTGCCTTATCTGCCTTTGTGTAGTCACTTTCAAACATGGCTCCCTTTGTCGTCATGCACAGTCCTGCTGAAAGAGCGGCCTCCTTTATCTCACAGTCTGCTTCCCTTGCGCTCTCGAAGCCCTCAAATATGCGCTTTATAACACTCTCCACGCTTGCCCTGTCAGAATATGGCATAAAGATGAGGAACTCGTCACCTCCAAGCCTGCAGGCTGCAAAGGTCTCATTCTCAGTCTCTTTAGCAAGGAGATTACCTATAAGCTTAAGTGCCCTGTCACCCGCCTTGTGACCATGCACATCATTGACTTTTTTGAGATTATCCATATCTATGAAGGCAAGACAGCCATCATTATCCTGCATCAGGGCTGCTATTACCTGCTGTCCACGACTTCGCATGTAAAGTCCTGTCAGATAATCAACACTATCGGCTTTTTCCTGACTGCTCATGGTCTTCATGACCTCAGATATGAATTTGTCTGCCACTGACTCGATAGCCGCATTATCACGGTAGCCCTGAGCCGCAGGATTATCCTCATCAATCACAACCATGCCATTGTCAAGCATATCAACAAACATACGCGATATCTGCGGGTCAAACTGCGTGCCGCAGTTATCCAAAAGCTCCCTTCGGATTTCTTCATCGGGCAGTGCATTCCTGTAAATCCTGCGCGATTTCATGGCATCATAGCTGTCTGCCACACACACTATACGGGCAGAAAGCGGTATTTCCTCTCCCACCAGTCCGTCAGGATAGCCCTTTCCATCGTAGCGCTCATGATGATTCCTTGCAATATCCACCAGATGGTCTAACAGGGTAATATCCTTTAAGATATCTGCGCCCATCACAGTATGGCTCTTTATGGCGGCAAACTCTTCATCAGTCAGCCTGGTCGGCTTATTTAATATAGTATCAGGCACGCCAATCTTTCCGATATCATGCAGATATGCAGCATTTCTAAGATTTTCCACCTCATGCTCACTCCAGCCAAGCTGCTTTGCTATGAGAGCAGAATACTCTGCGACTCTGTATGAGTGACCTCTCATATAATCGTCCTTTGCCTCAATTGTAGTAGCAAGTGTCTTCATCATCTGAAGGGAAACTCTCTCTGTCTGATTTCTAAGCCTGTCACTCTCTTCCTTCTGTCGCTTGTATTCTATCTCGCTGATTCTTTTTATTGTGACTATGATATTGACAAACAAAATCACAATAAGGCCTGTTCCGATAAAGAAACCTGACATGGTGACAACAAAGTACACAGATGCAGCCTCTATAAGCGCCAGAACAAGTGCCACAATCATGGCAACCATCTCAGGTCTGTAGCCCAAAACCCTGTGTTTAATTATATCAATGATAAATGTTGTGATGACGACCACGCAGCAGACAGCAAGCATTCCCTGTCCTGCCGGCAGAGTCTCTATATAATCGCACACACCAAAAAGCTGCAGTGATGTGCAGACAATGAAATTCACAGCCGCAAGCGCCTCTATGCATGTATACACTCTTGTATAACGCCCGCCCTGTATGCTGTCAATATAAATCGAAACAGCAATAGGACTAATCAGAATAACCACAAAGCACATAGCCGCCAAAACAGATGCATTCGGCACCAGCATCTGACGCAGCTTTGATTCACCAAGCATCCATATTGCCCCAAGAAGCATACACCAGCCTACATACTCCATGTCAAAATGTGTCTTGTATACAATACTGAGTGCTATACTGAACATAACAGACACTACAGCAGCAAAAAAAATGAAAAATGCTATAATCGTCTCTCTTGAGCTGTTATGAAATATATTTGTCCATATATCGCTCTTATCTCCACAGTATACTGTATTTACAACGCCTGAATAGTTGGATGCATGGCTCGTCAGCTCAATGCGCAGCTCTTTGCCGGCATCATCCTCCGACATATTGCAAAATACATATCTGCTCGCGGAATCCTTACCGAAGGGTCTCGTGTCCTTTGTATCATACTCTGCTCTCAGACTGCCATCCACGTAAAATCTGACTGTCTGAAGTGATGCTCTGATTGCCATGACATTTGCATTGAAATCATCAGGCAGAACAGTAGTTATAACCATCGTATCCCCCGGCTTAACATCGTACCTGCCGGGTACTTCAATAGCCTCCCTTTCACCATCGGGCTTCTCCCATGTAAAGCTACCCTCGTAGGTGATATTATTATCACTTACAGACTGGCTTCTCTCACTCGGTAATATGCACTCGGCAATTATAAATCCAACAATCAAAAAGGCCATCATTAAATAAAACAATGACCTCTTTGTCCTACTCACACTGTATCTATCCATAACTTATCCTATTCCGCAAACATAAGGTCTGCTTTATAATAGTCAGGTTTTCTAATGTCGCAGATGGGAATTCAGACACACTATGCAGTCTGCTGTTCAACCATGGTGTTGATTTCCTTGCTGATTTTATTTACATACATCATGATTGCTACACCTGCAGCAAAAATCACTACCGTGACAATAATTCCAACTGCTGAAAAGCACAGCTGGCTTAAGTATCCTATAAACGGAGTCTTTGCGATAACCTGCCCTTTAACTACCTTATATGATACACCATTTCCATCACGAAGTGCAATCTCTTTTGCAGAAGAATCATTAGAATCTACATAATAAGAATCAACCCTTCTGGCTGATGAATCAGCTGATTCGATGGCTACTATATTGCCATCCTTATAAGTGGCCTCGTCAATAGTCTTTAAATATACCACACTGCCATACTTTGAGATATTTCCTGTGTGATCTGTGCCCGAAAGATATGTATGATAGCCAAATATCGGTGGAAGCACAACCGGAAGCACTGTAAGAAGTGCCACGATCACAAGCACATAGCCCAGTATTGTAAGCCCTGTCCTTTTACCCTTTTTCTCGTCTACTGTCTGATTGTTGTTAGTGTTTTTACTCATATTAAGCTCCTTTCTGTTCATAAACCCTGTATTACTACAAATGGAGTATTTCCATGTAGTCTGTTGCATCAGCCGCTACAGCAGCCTTTTTCTGCATGGCAAGCGCCTCATCAATGAGATGCGGCATAGCCAGTGTCAGGTTGAGGGCCTCCGCCATATTAGCGTACTCGCTCTCCTTAAATGTATTCGTGTCTGCGGTGTAATATGCGTTGTGCATGGTCTCCTCATAGCCCACTATAAGCATGTTGTTTAAGAAAGCTCTGTGAACCGCATCCACTATCTCACCCTCGTGATTGATATCGAGGTAGAAATCACACTTCTCAAAAAGACTATCCAGCACGGACATCTTCACATTAGGGTAGAGTGACACATTGTCATACTGCCCTGCCGACATAAGCTTCGACGACATCTCTGTGATGGCCGCCACATGAAAATGCATCTGCGGCATGAGTGACGCAAGCTCTGTCAGATGACCTACATTCTCTGAATTGGTACATACGAGTATGTGCGGCCTGTGCTTATTTTCCTGACGAAGCTGTAGATATATCCAAGCTGCTTCACCTTATCGGAAGGAGCACCAAGTGCTATAAGCCTGTCGTAGGACTCCCTGCGCGATACAAATACGCGCTTTGCCCTCGTTCCCTGATCATGCAGTATAATCTGCATATTGCCGGGTATTTCATCTCCCACCGGCTCGTGCCAGAAGAGTGCGTCGCGAAAGCCGTTTGGCGCAAGCGCCTGTGATGCAAAAAACGGATATGACAGCGAGTTGAAATAAACCGCTGTATCCTCCAGCCCTGCACACCTGATGAAAAACGCTATAAAGTCTGTCTTACTTCTGAAAATCCAGTCCTTATCCTGCCATCTGACGAGTATATCACCGGTGACAAAGTTTTCCACTATCATCTCCCTGCCCGTCACATCGAAAAACTTCCTGAGTGCCTTCTGTCCCTTTTTATTAAAAACCGTGTGACAGAATATCGCGCCATACCTGTTATAATGCTCTGAAAGCCTGACCTGACCGGCATCATCGAGCCAGTCAACAATCTTAACCTGCCGCCTGTGCGTAGGCTCCGTGAAAAATATCCTCGCTCGCTCCCTGGTGCGGTCCATGACCTTCGCAGATGAATTATCTCCCTCTATGCGCCAGTAATCAGGAATCTGTATCTGATTGAAATACAGCGGCTTACCCGGTAAGCTGTCAGCTTTCCTGTAATCGCCTAAGAAAAATCCATACACGCTCATCACATCATCCGGCAGGAAACCGTCATCCTCAATGACTGCTGCATGAAAGGCAGCACCTGCATTCTTAAATGACTCAAGGAGATTCCTGCTCTCGCCTGAAAATGTATCAAAGAGCAGTGTGATACCATCCGCCGTGTGTGTTACTTCAACAGCTCTATCCATCTGTGAACCACCTCCTTAGTCAGATATTCTTTGGCCTTCTCATATGAATGTCCTGAAAATGCATCCATGTCATCCTCTGTAAACATCCTCACTATACGCTCAGAAAGGAGCTTTATCTTCTCCTTCTGATCCATCTCATCGGTGATTGGAATTTTGTAGCCGTTTTGCCCATCATCGATAAAGGTCTGGTTGCCATACCTCACATCAAAGCCCACTATAGGAAGCCCTGAGCCTATGGCCTCCATGAGTGTGAGCCCGAAGCCCTCACTCTGTGAAGCTGCCACATATGCATCATAGTGCTTGTATACATCATCTAATTTCTGCTGTCCCATCAAATGCACATAATCACCGCAGCCCAGCCTGCCGATAAGCCCCTTAAGCTTCGCCTCATCGCCACCCTTTCCATATATGTCAAGTGAAATGTCAGGCACGCTTTCTTTTGCCTTTACAACGGCCTCCACCAGCCAGTCACAGTGCTTCTCAGTCGCAAGACGCGACGCAGTGATGAGCGAGTGCCTCTTTCTCGGCTCATCCGGATACTTAAGCTCATCCAGACTGCCCACCGGAATAGTCACCACTTGAGGCTCTTTTCCACAATACTTCTTGAACTGCTGCCTCATAAGCTCATTCTGCGCATCTGTCGCTGTGATGTAAAAATCTATGTGCTCAGTCTGTGAAAACGAATACTCATAATAGTTGTTCCACAGTATGTAATCATCATCCGTGCCGCCCTCGCTGAAATGGTCCGCATGCACCACTATTCCTACGCGCGCCGGTCCACAGTTTTCGAGGATTGCCTGACCTATGCCTGTCGTCCTGTCGATGATCACCACATCATCAGCCGTTAAGTTAAGCCTCTTTACCATATAGCCGACCAGATCAGCCTTGGTATAAAGCACCTGCGCTCCAATCCTGTAAAAGGTGCTGTCATCCTCTATGACCTCCTCGTAGCACACCGAGCCATCCTCACTGAAAAATGTCCTGCCGTACAGATGCGCCTTGCCGTCAAGCGGAGCATAGTACTCGCTGAAGGTCCTGCAATAGGTGTAAAAATCCTTCCTGATCAGGCATCCGTTTGAAACAATCTCGACTCTGTGCACTAAATCACTTGTATCATCAACCATGTAGCAGGTGTAGAACCTGCCGCTCTCCTTAAACTGATACCTGCATGTCTTGCCCTCTCTGGAAAAGGTATAATCCTCCTCTGCCATCGAAGCCTCAAGCTCCTTTAGAGTAAAGGTGACAGGCGATGTCCTCACATCTGTAAAAAATGTGTACAGCCATATCACTTCCTCATCCAAAAAGCCGATATTTCTTGTCATGTGCTCTATATTTTCAGTTGGAAACATATCTGTGAAAACAAACCTTGCCGGAATGTGCGCCCTGCGGAGCAGATTAGCCCTGTAGCTCTGTGCGTACTCCACGCCGCTTGAAGCCCAGCCTATTCCGAGATTGAAGTTATATACCATATGATTCTCCTCGTATCTGTCAAACTATTTATATTATAATAACCTTTAAGGGTAGATGACCTGCAGCCTGCCATCCTTGCCGATTTTCACATCACTAAGCAAAATATTCCTTATGATATTACATTTTACCGCTTTTTCTGTATCCAAAAACGACTCGAAAGCCTCATTTTGGTATTCAAACATAACATTTCTCTGTGCGGATGCTCTTCCCGCTACCGCATACTTGAGCTGCTCAAGGTAGTCAATCAGCTCAACCCAGCCATCATCCACCGCCTTTAGAGTTGCCTCACGGACAAACTGCTCGTAAGCCTCCTCATCGCCTATGCGCTCACGCTGTCTTGAAAGCCCCTGATACACGCGAAGCATCAGGTAATCGCTAACAGTGGCGGCGCTTTGCATGTCAGACAAAGTCAGACCGGCGTCCAGCTTGTAGGAGATGTTGTCAAGAATGTATCTGTTAAGCATTGATGTGTATTGCTGTGTATTGGTATTTTTATCGTTATCTTTCTTTCTGCCACGGCGCCTGCCATGCTTATTATTACTCTGTATGCAGTCAAAATGATTAACGAAGTCTGAGATATTCTCCTTCGCAATCTCTACTATCTTCTCCTCCTCGACGCTTGCGCCGTCGAGCAGGTTTTTTCTGGTTTCGTAGATTAAGTCTCGCTGGCGCTGGAGGACCTGGTCGTACTGAAGTGATTTCTTGCGGTTCATCTCCTCAGACTCCACACTAAGCTTCTGACACTGATTGACAATACGCTTTATTTTGCGCTTCCCGATACGCTTTTTGCCATCAATATAGCGCTGCAGCTTGTCATCATCCTCAGCTCCCACTATATCATCCTCCAGGCTCACATAGTACTGGCTGAAGCCCGGATCACCCTGTCTGCCGGCGCGGCCCCTCGCCTGCCTCTCGGATCTTGAATTGTTCATCCTTCCTATACCTATGACGGCTAAGCCGCCAAGCTCCTTCACTCCGTCTCCGAGCTTTATATCTGTTCCTCTTCCTGCCATCGTTGTAGCAACCGTGACCGCATTCATTTGGCCTGCGCCTGCGATAATCTGTGCTTCCCAGAAAGCATTGCTTGCGTTTAGTACATTGTGCGGGATATTTTTCTCTATTAAAAGCCTTGAAAAAAGATCTGTATCCGTAACGGAATTAAGCACCACAAGCACCGGCTGGCCTGTCTCGTGAAGCCTTATCACATCATCCACTGCTGTCCAGAACTGATCATGACCGTTTTTAAAGTATCTGTCCTTCCTGTCGACTCTTTTAAGAGGCCTGTTTGTAGGTATTTTAACCACATGCTTGCCGTAGGTCTCAAAAAGCTCATCCTTTGCATCCATGAGTGTGCCGCTCATGCCTGCCATCTTGTCAAACATCATAAACAGATTCTGGAAGGTAACGGATGCCACAGTCCTGTATTCCTGCGATATCTCCACCTTTTCCTTCGCTTCTATAGCCTGATGCTGACCGCCACGCAGCTTGACACCGTGCATGAGACGGCCTGTCGCTCCATCAAACAGCTCTACCTCCTTCTTGTCAGTGACAACATAATCCTTTTTGTTCTTCAAAAGCTTGTGCGCCCGAAGAGAAAGCGTGACATGCCTGTTTATCTCAAAATTCTCTTTACCGTAGAAATTTGATATGCCAAAGAAGCTCTCGGCAAACTTCACACCCTTTGGAGTGAGCCAGACTGCCTTATCCTCCTCTATGTAGTCAATATCCTCCACAAGTGTCGTGACGAAAAAATCACATACATCGTACAGGTTCGACTGCACTCTCGGCACTCCCGATATGACGAGCGGCATAATTGCAGAGTCTAAAAGCACCGAATCAGCCTCGTCAATTATGACATAGTGGAAATCACAGAGAAATCTGTCCTCCTTTTTCTTTACCAGATTGTCAAAAAGGAAATCAAAGCCAAGTGTGCCATTTGTAGTGTATATGATATCAGCCGAATAAAACTGTCTTTTCTCGTCATCATCCTGCTTTTTTGTATCATCCGCATCCGGGTATGAGCAGCTAAGACCCATGAAATTATAGACCTCTCCCATCTCTGCACCATCTCGCGATGCCAGATACTCGTTTGTGGTCACGAGCATGCAGCTCTTGCCTGTCAGCGCATTCAGATAAAGCGGCATCGTAGCAGATAGAGTCTTTCCCTCACCTGTATTCATCTCGGCGAGATATCCACCGTGAAGAGCTGCTGCCGCTAAGATTTGCACATCATACGGTCTCTTTCCAAGCACCCTGTAATCCGCCTCGCAGATAGCCGCAAAGGCCTCTGGCATAAGCGATTCAAGCGATTCCCCATCGCTATACCTGCTCTTAAACTGCTCTGTCAGTGCAGAAAGCTCTTCATCACTTAGATTTTTTATTTTTTCTTCGCTTTTTCTTACTTTTGTTAGAGTCCTCTTTAAGTCTCTCAATTCTTTCCTGCTCTGCATCAAACTCTTCCTCTGAAACCTCTTTAATCACCAGTGATTTGAATGTAAAATCAGCATTTCCACCATTTATCAGCTCTATCCTGTAGCTGTAGGTCCTGATTGACGGCTTGAAAAACGCCTTTTTATCGCGGACAATAATACTCTGCGCCTGTGCATCATACCTGTCAAAAAATATGATACGAAGCATCAGCGCCTCACTCTCACTGTTGTGATAGTCAATATTCACCGCAATGGAATATGCCCGCTCTCCATCGATGAGCGGAAGCGACGGCTCTATCCTATTCCCCTGGAAATTCGTCATAGAATACCATGTGTGAATCACCGTGCCCGGCGGCATGAGGCGGTTCTTATAAGAAACTGAACCATCCTCATTAAATTCAATTTTTGATCCATATACATACGAGTCCGATAGAAATTCCTTCCAGCGGACCTGCCATGTGTCACCATACATAATACTTACCTGTCTTACTATTGTTCACTTAATATTTGTTTTCCTGTTACTGTTCACACCTAACTGTGTGACCTGCAACGTTTATTTGCTTATCTTGAAAAATCATCATGCAGCAGATTATTGTACTGGCTCTTGAACCATGCCATGACATTTGATGAATTGTCAGTATGTCTGCCGTGTGAGCCCTTGCCATACACCTCAACACCGCTCGACTTAAGATGCGACAAAATGCTCGGATAACCATCCGGGTCGTAATCATCCTCATACAGATATGAGATGATGAACTTTGTTTGCGACCAGTCGGCACTGTCGAATCTGTCCCACATCCTGTTGTTGAGCTGCTCTATCGCCTCGTCAGAGAGATTGTCATAATTTTTCATCAGAATATCAAGCGAGGTAGCGAAGCCTCCGGCTCTAAGGATTCGCTCGTTTCGTGCTACATTTCCCATGTTGGCAAGCGGCTTTGCAAGAAGCAGTGCATGCGGTGAAAGCTTTGAGCCATAGTATAGTGAACCGAAGGTTCCCATCGAAGCTCCTGAGAGCACGAGCTCATCCTTTGTAAGACCAAGCTCATCGAGCTTATCAGTCACATAATCCGTAATCATCTGCTCAAATTCACTGTCTCCCAGATAAAAGGCTCCACCCTCACTTCTTGGGTCTGTCACAAGAATAAACGGACATCCGAAGCCTCGCATCATATAGTAGCCCTCAAAGCCCTCCTGAGTCCTGTAGCCTGAGAAATAGACAGCAAGCGGTGGCTTCATATCGCCCTTCTCAAAGTATACAAACACTTCCTCTCCTTTAGAAGAGACAAGCCTCTCACCTCCGGGCAGGAAAAATCCGTGTCCACGGCGGGAATGTCTGTCGTGCAATGATATGATATTCAGGCTGCCGGTGCCCCTTGCAAGTATAGAAACAAAAACAGGACCCTGATCTGATTCATTATCTATTCTGAAAACATCCTGAAGCTGTTCCTCGTCAAACTCCCAGACCTGCTTAATATCACCAATCGAGCCATAGTAGAACTGAAATAATCTAAGCTTAATCTCTACATCCCCAGTTTTCTCATATTCAAGATACATATCAATACACTGTCCCTCAAAAACCGGGATATTATATCTCCAGTATGCAATCTGCGAAAAATCCTCCCCAAACTCTCCATCTAGAACCAAGTTATAGTTTCCATCACATGCTACCCTTCCTGTAAAGGAATCACTGACAGCAAGCTTGGCAGGATTAAACTTCTCACCATAAGGATTTGGATAGTAATTTCTCACCTCATGAGCCAGAAAATACTGCACATCGCCGGTATACAGATACTGTCCCATTCGTGCCTTGAAATATCTGCTCGTCGCGCTGTTTAGCATCTGCACATTTTCCGTTGCAAAAAGACAGTAGCCCCTTGTAAACTTCGTAAATTTCTTTTCCTCTGAAAGTGTTATATCCCTGTCAAGAATAACTAAATCCATGAGCTTTCTCGCAGGTCTGTTTGTCGAGGGTTCACTCTCATCAGACTCGTACACTTCAAACTCTATATTGTCCGGAATGCTGTATTTAGTTGTCCAGTCGTCATTGCCAACATATAAAACATGAATCTTACTCACTGAAATTTAGCACCTTTCTCCACTTCTTAAGCAGCACCGATGTGGTATATTTCTGACCAAGCTCATAGCACTCCACCAATGCCTGATTCCAGTTTTCAAAGCTGTCCAGATAATAGGTCAGACTCCTTCCGATATCAGAAAAATCATCTATGACCATTCCGTTTTTCCCTGAAACAAGAAACTGGTCTGCACTCAGGCTGATTCTCGGCACGCCCTTGCTGATAGCTGTGACATAGACGAACACATCCATCGTGCCTCTCATATCGAGGATGACTCTCTGCTCGTTGATACACTTGCTGATATCACGCTCATCCACACATACATCCACGAAAAATCTCTGCTCCACCGTTTTTTCTATATCCCCCAGCTCATTCTCGGCAAATGCATCAGCCCCGCTGCCGCCAAAGCCGAGAGCTGCCTCACCATCGCCTGTTACCAAACGGGAATCATAGCCCATACTATCAAGAAGCTTTACCGTATCATTCTTTATAGCATCCTCATGCCCCCATGAGGCATCTCTTGTAAAGAAATGAACTCTCGCAAGGTCATTAATGGTCAGATAATCCGCAAGCCCCTTTATAATCCGAGCAAATGCATCCTCAGTCAGTCCATCAACCGGCACGAGTATGTTCTGCACACGAAGCTGCGAGCTGATACCGAAGTCCATCCTGGTATCATATGGCGGAATATCTGTGATATTTAATCTGACCGGTTTGTTATTTACTGCACCCAGATTTTCCATAATAAGCTTCGTCGTATAATCAGAATCCGTAATGATATTTTCCGCATGCTCTAAAAAATCCGCTGCCAGTGATGTCTGCGTGAAATCAAATCTGTTTTCAAAAAATGTAGCAATAATCCTTTTCCCCTTAAGCACATGCTCTGCAACCCTGATATGAAGCGGATGCATCGCCACGAAAAGTTGTCATTTTGCCTTGTGAGATTCACATAGCTTGCAAATACCTCTTCGATAACCGCCTCGAGGCTGTCATATTCAGCCTTTGTAAAGCGCATCTCAACCGGCTCACCTGCTTTGCCGCTCTTGGCATCAGGCACCACATCATAGTCAGGGCATGTCTGATTGACAACCACATGACCATCATTTTTATACTCACGTATCTTCCAGATGCCGTTTTCCATCAAAAAATCCTGATACTGCTCTATGCCGTTTTCGTAGATAACAGTACTGGAAACAAAGCCTCTGTCATCATAATAGTTGCGCCTGCAGATTTTGCCATCCTCAAACATATCTATGGATATCGGATTGCCATCCTCACCAAACTCTACCTGTGCATACTTCACATCGCCCTGCAAAGCGATTATAGAAAAAGGCGAATACACAAACTCCAGCCCCTTCGGCCACTTGATATCGTGATATGACAGCACAGCGACCTTCTTTCTCCTGACCTGTGCTATCGCATCAAAGCATGACCAGTACTTTGAGCGGTACATGCCCTGCCTGTGTAGGAAATGTCTGAAATTTGGCGAGTATCCGAGCACAAGAATCCTGTAAGGCCTGTCCACATTTCTATGAAAAAGAGTAATCTGCTTTATAGTCTCGTCAAACTCTGACTTGAGCCTGCGCATATACCACTGCTGCTCGTTTTCGCACCACATATTCTGTTTATACCATGCCGGTATAAAATATAGCATTATGATTCCTCCTAATTCTTAATTCAAAGCGCCGGGAGCTATATGAATGTATGATATCTGTCCATATTCCGGTACACCTCTGCCTCGCGGTACAGCGAAATCCAAAGACCTGTCGTCATCATGATAGAGCACGGCAGCATAGCAAGTGATGCGTCCACATATCCTCCAAACTGTAAAAACAGCGGTCCACCCTGACATATACAGATAATGATTGAGCTTATAACGGAAAAGCTGAGCACTGTGCCAATCCAGATATCTCTTCGTAGACTTTCCTGCATATATATCCTGTATAGAATCACCCGACTTAAGCAGATCATCTGCTGTCCTGCCCGGAGACAGCATAACCATAGAAAAGATAATTGTAAGCAGACATATAATCACCATGTATACTACAATTCCAAGCGGTGATGTGAGCCTCATATTGTCCATCCACCACTGAATATCAGCATTGTCCGGAAACAGATAATGAAGTCCATTGCACATAAACTGTGGAAGCAAAAAAGCGGCTGACGCAAACATAAGCGGTGTAGCACCGACAGGATTGAGCTTGTAAGCGATATAGTTCTTATCCGCATAAATATTGTTTATGGAAACTCTCTGTACTGCTATTCGCTTCTCAGTGGTCTCAAGTACTATCATGACAGCAATCTCTGCCACTCCTATGGCTACAGGCAGTGCCAGCTTCTCAAGTGGCTTGCCTGTAAACATGGTCATCATACCACTAACTATATTGACCATGAACACACTCCACCTTGCCACCGATACCATACTTGGTAGCTCTGTCGCACATATACACCACTATCAGCATGCCCGCGATAAGCTGTATGAAAACTATTATCTTATTCCATATAAGTTCATCTCCACTAACTCTATACATAAGTGTCTGTGTTTTGTGATATGCCTGAACTGCTGCGATAATCATCATGATGGTAACTGTCCATATGTTTATCTTCTTCGGTGACAGCTTTCTTGTATTGTCAAGCGACATGATTGCAACTATCAGTATGGCAAGCATGGATGCCAGCATGTACGGCCACAAGCCTATGATGAAAATGGAACAGTTCTTCATATCACCTGAAATAGCCTGTAAAAGTATGGACTGCGCATCTACGTTTACATTGCTATATGCATCTATATCAATCCCGTAGAGTGGTATATTTCTGCCGACCATGTACACAAGCATGGTCATGAACGAATATAAGAGCTTATATAATAATACATGTTCCTTCTGTTGTTTTTGTTTTTTCCTTTCTTTATACTATCTTTCTGCTTCAAGGAATTCACCTTTCCTCACAAAGTAATCTCGTCTTACTACAAAACAGCTTAACGAATTAGTGACCATCCGCTACAGATGGTCACTAATATTATAAAAACAATATTGTTAGTATTGCTATTAATTATTTATTTCTCATCAGAATTATCTTCTGAATCGTCGCTCTTTGCAGGTTTTCTTCTGTGGTTGTCATAAACACCCTTTCCTGTGATAGCTGCAACTGCTGCTGCAATCCACCACCACCATGTTTTGATACCGTCCTTGGCTGTTCCGCCTGCTGCAAGAGGTGTATCCTCATCCTCGATGTTCTGAAGATTATCTTCTTCCTCATTTACTCCAAGAGGAACCTGTGCATCCTGAATTGGTGTATTCTGTGCTGCCGGTGCCGCAGGAGCTGCTGGTGCAGGTGCTGCCGGAGCTACCGGTGTAGCTGCTGCAAGAGGTGTAGCAGCCGGTGTGATAGTTGTTGCAGGTGCAGGAGCATTATCTACTGCCGGTGCAGGAGTTGGAGCCGGTGTCGGTACCACATTTGCAGCTGACTGACTCTGACTCGTACTTGTGCTTGTGCTGATGCTCTCGCTTGTGCTGAGTGACTCGCTTACACTTGATGACTCACTTGCACTTGTTGAGGCACTTGTACTTGCCGATGTACTTGCGCTTGTTGAAGCACTTGTACTTGCTGAGGTGCTTGCACTTGTTGAGGCACTTGTACTTGCCGATGTACTTGCACTTGTCGATGCACTCGTACTTGCCGATGTACTTGCGCTTGTTGAAGCACTCATACTTGCTGATGTACTTGCACTGGTTGAGGCACTGGTGCTTGCTGATGTGCTTGCACTTGTCGATGCACTTGTACTTGCTGAGGTGCTTGCACTTGTTGATGCGCTGGTGCTTGCTGAGGTACTTGCGCTGGTTGAGGCGCTCGTACTTGCTGAGGTGCTTGCACTTGTTGAGGCACTGGTACTTGCCGATGTACTTGCACTTGTTGAGGCACTTGTACTTGCTGAGGTACTTGCACTTGTTGAGGCACTGGTGCTTGCTGATGTACTTGCACTTGTCGATGCGCTTGTGCTTGCCGATGTACTTGCACTCGTTGATGCACTCGTGCTTGCTGAGGTACTTGCACTTGTTGAGGCACTTGTGCTTGCACTTGTTGAGGCGCTCGTACTTGCCGATGTGCTTGCGCTAGTTGAAGCACTTGTACTTGCTGAGGTGCTTGCACTTGTTGAGGCACTGGTACTTGCCGATGTACTTGCACTTGTTGAGGCACTTGTACTTGCTGAGGTACTTGCACTTGTTGATGCACTGGTGCTTGCTGAGGTGCTTGCACTTGTCGATGCACTTGTACTTGCTGAGGTACTTGCACTTGTCGATGCACTTGTACTTGCTGAGGTACTTGCACTTGTCGATGCGCTTGTGCTGGCTGAGGTACTTGCACTTGTTGAGGCACTTGTACTTGCCGATGTGCTTGCGCTTGTTGAGGCACTCGTACTAGCTGAGGTACTTGCACTTGTCGATGCACTTGTGCTGGCTGATGTACTTGCACTAGTTGATGCGCTTGTGCTTGCTGAGGTACTTGCACTTATTGAGGCACTCGTACTAGCTGAGGTACTTGCACTTGTCGATGCACTTGTGCTTGCTGAGGTACTTGCACTAGTTGATGCGCTTGTGCTTGCTGAGGTACTTGCACTAGTTGATGCGCTTGTGCTTGCTGAGGTACTTGCACTTGTCGATGCACTTGTGCTTGCCGATGTACTTGCACTTATTGAGGCACTTGTGCTCGCTGAGGTACTTGCACTTGTTGATGCACTTGTACTTGCCGATGTACTTGCGCTGGTTGATGCACTGGTGCTTGCTGAGGTACTTGCACTTATTGAGGCACTCGTACTAGCTGATGTACTTGCGCTGGTTGATGCACTGGTGCTTGCAGAGGTACTTGCACTAGTTGATGCGCTTGTGCTTGCAGAGGTACTTGCACTTGTTGATGCACTTGTACTTGCCGATGTGCTTGCGCTTGTTGATGCACTTGTGCTGGCTGAGGTACTTGCACTTATTGAGGCACTCGTACTAGCTGATGTACTTGCGCTGGTTGATGCACTGGTGCTTGCAGAGGTACTTGCACTAGTTGATGCGCTTGTGCTGGCTGAGGTACTTGCACTTGTCGATGCACTTGTGCTTGCCGATGTACTTGCACTTGTCGATGCACTTGTACTTGCCGATGTACTTGCGCTTGTTGAGGCACTTGTACTTGCACTTGTTGATGCGCTTGTACTTGCCGATGTACTTGCACTTGTTGAAGCACTTGTACTTGCTGATGTACTTGCGCTGGTTGAGGCACTTGTGCTAGCTGATGTACTTGCACTTGTTGAGGCACTTGTGCTTGCTGATGTACTTGCGCTTGTCGATGCACTAGTGCTTGCCGATGTACTTGCGCTTGTTGAGGCACTTGTACTTGCCGATGTGCTTGCACTTGTTGAGGCACTCGTACTTGCTGATGTACTTGCGCTGGTTGAGGCACTCGTACTTGCACTTGTGCTTGCGCTGGTTGATGCGCTTGTGCTTGCTGAGGTGCTTGCACTTGTCGATGCGCTCGTACTTGCACTTGTGCTTGCGCTTGTCGATGCACTCGTACTTGCTGATGTACTTGCACTTGTTGATGCACTAGTACTTGCTGATGTGCTTGCGCTTATTGATGCACTCGTGCTGGCTGAGGTACTTGCACTTGTCGATGCGCTGGTACTAGCCGATGTACTTGCACTGGTTGAGGCACTTGTACTTGCCGATATACTTGCACTGGTTGATGCACTCGTGCTGGCTGAGGTGCTTGCACTTGTTGATGCACTTATTGAGGCACTGGTGCTGGCTGATGTACTTGCGCTGGTCGAAGCACTGGTACTAGCTGAGGTGCTTGCACTTGTCGATGCGCTAGTACTTGCTGAGGTACTTGCACTGGTTGAGGCACTAGTGCTTGCCGATGTACTTGCACTTGTTGATGCACTGGTGCTGGCTGAGGTGCTTGCGCTTGTTGATGCACTCGTACTTGCTGAGGTGCTTGCACTTGTCGATGCACTGGTGCTGGCTGATGTACTTGCGCTGGTTGATGCACTCGTACTTACTGATGTACTTGCGCTTGTACTTGCGCTTGTACTTGCTGAGGTGCTTGCACTGGTCGATGCACTTGTACTTGCTGATGTGCTTGCACTTGTACTTGCGCTGGTTGATGCACTTGTACTTGCTGATGTGCTTGCACTTGTCGATGCACTTGTACTTGCCGAGGTGCTTGCACTGGTTGATGCACTCGTACTTGCTGAGATACTTGCACTTGTTGATGCACTTGTACTTGCTGAGGTACTTGCACTGGTGCTGGCTGAGGTGCTTGCGCTTGTTGATGCACTCGTACTTGCTGAGGTACTTGCACTTGTTGATGCACTTGTGCTTGCTGAGGTGCTTGCACTTGTCGATGCACTTGTGCTGGCTGAGGTGCTTGCACTTGTCGATGCACTCGTACTTGCTGAGATACTTGCGCTGGTTGATGCACTTGTACTTGCCGATGTACTTGCACTTGTTGACGCGCTAGTGCTTGCTTCAACACTCAAACTCTCTGATATTCTTACTGATTCACTCTTCTCATAGTTTGGATCTGCACTATCCAATAAATCAATGGAATCCCCATGCTTATATGCGTATTTATACGTATGTACTCCACCTGTACTACTACTTCTAAATTCTACCCATTCATTATCAGACACTTTTAATACAAACGCATTTCCGTCACATATATACAATTCACCTGTTTTATTATATCTAGTTTCATCCCACCAAGGTCCTTCTGTCCAATTAAATGTCACAGAATTAAAGTCATTAAAATATTCCCATTCATTCGTATTAGAATTTTGAATTCTATATTTACAACTCGACTTTTCCCATTTTCCAAATGAATGATTTTCCTTTGTTTGGATTAAATTGTACTTTGTTCCAAACAATGTATCCCCCTTATACTGCGAATAATTACTTTCCGTAATCTTAGTCACATGATGTACCTTATTTGATACACAACCATCTCTATATGTATCATTACTTGCAAGCTGCGGCATTCCACTCATTCGAGCATAAACAGCCGTATCCTGTTCTGCATCATCTGTGTATGTAGCCGCTACAACATTATCACCACTCTGTTGTTCTGCATCACTCTGCTTAGCACTTTCGCTGATGCTTGAGCTTTCACTGGTACTTTCACTTTCACTTTCACTTACACTCACGCTCTCACTCTCGCTAGTGCTCTCTGAAGCGCTTTCACTCATGCTCTGTGTTGTACTCTCGCTATACTCTGTACGTTCGCTCTCAGACAAAGAGCCTGCGTCAACTAATGAATTGGAATCTGCTGCCGATTCATTAATTGCAGCCATAACCATATCAGCCCCCCTGGATAGAGCTGACTCCACCCATGGCAATTCCTGCTGCGGTTATACCTTTTAAAATACTGTCAACCTTCTTCTTATTCATATAGTCTCTCCTTATTCACATGAATCCGGATACTTGGATTATCTGTTTCCTAATCCTCTTTCATCCGGACATAACTATAGTTTTCCTCTTTTACACTATAAATATAAACTCCTAGGTGTATCTAAAATCGTATAAAAACATTTATATACCGCCAAATCATAGCCTTTCTCTACACAAAATCAAGGTATCCAGCAATAATTTTCTGGTATATATTCCATTTATGAACAAATTTTGCAGTTTTTTGACATTTGCGTAGTATTGACTCAATTTATCTTCCGATTCTGATACAGCTATCTGGTATACATCTTCAAAATCTGTCGCTGCTGCTCCTATTTCATTATCTGTCACATACTTTTCACAGCTCAACCCCTTTTTAACTATCACTGGGATTCCGGCAGCCATATAAAGTCCAAGCGCCTGTTCATCCGCATCCCAAATCAATCCAAAGCCTCCGTCTGACAACCTGAGTATAGATTCCATGGCACGGTACTCATCATATTGCACCACCTCTATATTCAAATTGTTCAATGGATATTCATTTTGACTCGTTTCCGCCATGATATATAGTTTTTTATTTTTATGCTCATTTGTGCAAATGTCTGTCATATAATCCGGTATATTCTGAATCAGATAAGGTTTTTCTTTTAATCCATTTGCGATATAGTAATCCCGCAGCGCAGCTGAGGCAAAAATAAACATATCAGCCCTGTTAAGCAGCGTGATTTCATCACTCAAAGAATACTCACTGTCATCTCTATCGGATGCTATTTCCTGTATAAACGCAACAATTTTTGTTCCATGATATCTTCTTAAATGCTCAAATAAAAATCCATCGTATCTGGGACTCTCACCGCTTGGATGCTGAAAAATCACTATATCCTCCGGACAAAGTGATGCGATTATGCCATCCATCCTAACATGAAGCTCATCATCACTATCATATGCATCAGGAAATTTAAATAAACTCATTTCTTTAAAGCCAAGTGTTTCACCAGCGTTTTTCACTGCATTTTGACGGAGACCAATCAATCCGCCTATGTTATAAGTTTTTGTAATATGTACGCTCATAATCTCTTCCCATTATTCCACTGTAGCAACTATCTGTGATTCATACACCTGATCATGGTCAAATACTATATCCTGTCACTGTTGATTTGTCTGCTAAATCTATATATGATCTTGATATCTGTTTTCAACCGGTGTACAGGCATTTTCCAAAACCTCAATTATTGCATCCTGAAGTGTTTTTCTTGTATATGCGCCATCTAATATCAGCTTTTGAATATTCTTCACATTATGGTAAAGCTTTATATACTCTGCATCCGTAATACTCTGAACCAGTTTATCAGCTTCATCCAACGTATCGACTGCATATCCCAGACCGTTTCTTTCGACAAATTTCTCATGAACACAGCCTCTTTTTACTATAACTGGTATCCCTGCTGCCAGATTTGTACCGAGCTTGTACGGCTGATTCATCGAATAATATCTGTCAAAATATTCGTCATCACTCCAAACAAGCCCAAAGCCACCTTTGGAAAGCTCATGCATTAGCTTTTCCTGCTCAAAATACCCTCTCCAGCAAAAGCTGTCATCATTTTCTCTGTCCGGCTTATTTGCATCATATTGATAAATCGGAGTCTTGCCATGATACTCTGCCAGAAACGGAAAACGATTATAGTTTCCAGCAAAGTGAAAGCATCTCGTTACAGCATGATCAACAAAACAAATGTCTGATGGCATATCCCAGATAGTCTGATAGATAACAGGCTTCTCATCAAGCCCATTTTCTTTCAGATATCGATGCATCTTCTTTGATGGCAAAATAAGTAAATCCGCCTTATTGAGAGTTTTAATTTCCATATCAAGAATTGCCTGCTCAGAATCAAACATGAGCTTTTGTATATCCTGAACAAAAATTATCAGCTTTGTATCCCGGTACGACTTTATCTTGTTTACAAAGCTCTCATCATAATTCACCCCAATCCAGCTTGGATACTGAAAAATCACAATATCCCCATAATTAAGGGGCGCTATTATCCCATCAAGACGTTTGTCTATCTCCTTTGCATAGTCTGGTTTTAGAGGATAAAAAGATAAGCCCATTTCATGACAGCCAATACTCTGCGCCACCTTTAATACTCTTCTATGTGCCAGACTGGCAGTTCCTGCCATGTTGTTTAATGTAGTAATGTGTGTTTTCATTGATACTCCTGTCTACAAGCCTGTTGTTTCATTGATGTTTTCCAACATTTTTCTCTCATACTCAAGCCAATAATCCTTAGGATGTTTTACCTTCATGTTACTGCATTTCTCTATAAAATTAAGTTTGACGGATTGAGCTATGGTATATTTTTTATAAGCTGCATCCATTTTGATTCTATTACATGCTCCTTATATTCTTCAGCAATCATATAAGAATTTTCATGGAATTTCTTCAATCTGTCATCATCCTCAAATATTTTAACTATTGCTGCTGCAGTTCTTTCACAGAGCTTATCTTTATTTTGAAAATCTGTCTCAATATCAAAATCCACCAGATAGCCATTTTCATCCGGATGTATAAAAAGCCTGTTCCCATATCTTACATCCAGTCCAACCATGGCTAGTCCGTCTCCAACAGCCCCCATGAGTGAAAGTCCAAATGTTTCCCACAAAGAAAAGGATGCAAACAATTCATAGTGTGGATAAATCTTTTCAAGATTACACCGCCCTTTAAAGTGAATATAATCATCAGCACATGCATCTTTAACTATATTTTTTAAATATATAGTATACCCATCATCGCCACTTCCATATATATCCAGATTAATTGTCTGATTTATCTCATGAGCTTTTATCACACTCTTAATAAGAATATCAATACCTTTTCTCGGACTAAGTCTTGAAGCAGATATTATGCTGCCTCGCCTACGATTATTTTTACTTTTAAGCTTGCCTTCTGGTATGGCGCCCGGTGGAATAGCTGCAATATGCGGAACAAAACAATCATACTCTTTTAAAAATGCTTCCAGACTTCTTTTATGTTCATCCGTACCAACAACAAAATAATCTATTGCCTCTGAATATTTGAACCAATAATAATACTCATAGTTCATGTATAATGAGCTTTCATCCTCATATATTTTGTAAAAATGATCTGAATGTAATACAGCTATCAGCTTTGATTTGCCTTTATTTTCAAAAAGAGGCTGTATATAATCAAGATATCCCGCTCTATCCATTATACATATATCATTCTCACAAAGATTAAGTGTCTTTACAAATCTTTCTAGAAACTCTACATTGTCTATAACTTCACCATTTTTAAACAGATATTCAACATTATCTTTATAGATACATTGTTCATAAACCATCTGTCCTTGTTTGTTCCAAAAAATTCTCCTTCCTAGATTTAAGCCATCGTTCGAATCATTATCCCAATTATACAGCTCTGTATATGACAAACTGTCTGTATAATAATTTTCTAAATACTTTTTTCCGTTTTTAAAGAGACTTTCATTTATAACAAATCCATCTTCATCGCATAATATTTCAACTGATTTTTCACCGGAATTATATAGACGAATCACCTTTCCATCCTCATCTATATTGTCATACTCATAGTTTTCTTTTTCATTTTCTAAAAGAGCTTCTTTTTTCACAGACAAACTCATATCTAATCTTCCGGTCATAAAAAGATGTGCAGACATAATCTGACCACGTTTTATTTTTTGCGAACCATACAGTTCCATATCCCTAATTGTCGGCAGCTCTGTAAAAATAAATTTAGCGTTTACATTGTTTTTTGCAAACAATCTTGCTCTAAATCCCTGAGCAACATCGACTCCGGAAAATTCATATCCACTAAGTAATGTAAAATCAAATACTCTCATCTGTATCACCCATAACTACTTTTGCAGCTAATTGTTTTAATTGCTTCTTTTGCCTGTCTATATATTCATTGAATATCGTCTGACTAGTTATTATATTTTTTAGAGTTTCTTTCATCTTCACATAGTTGCTGCTTTCAAAAATATTTCCCATTGGATATAATTCTTTTGAATGCGCTGTATTGTCAAACGCTAGTATTATCATATTATTAACCATTGCCTCGTTTACTGCATTGTATAGCTCTCTGTAATGATTAATATCCAAATAAATATCGCATCTTTCAAACAGTTCTTTTCTCTTTTGTTCCGTAATACATGGATATAACTCAACATTATTATTTATATCCAGTCTCGTTAATTTATCTGACATAATGGTACTGGCAGCTATATGAAAAGTTATTTCCGGAAAGTCATTTATAAGCTGTTCAATATACTCAAGCTGATCCGATTCTGTAATAGTAAGTGCTTCCTTTTTTCCAAATTTTAATTCATTATTTTCAAAATATGAATATACTCTGTCGCATTTATAATTTGAATTTTCTTTATACCAATTGACCTGCTGCTCTTCACTGCACAGTATTCGAAACGCTGTGTTAGTCTGAGTTATTACTGCCAAATCTGAGTTTAATCTATTTTGTGGCAGGTATGATATTTTAAAATTACCATAATCCCAGGCAAATTTATTTAATATCTCATCACTTGTCAGCCATATATTTTCATCATAAATTTTATTATATTTAAGATAAGCTTCCAAATAATCAGCAAAGCCTCTATAGCTCTTCGGACTAATGCGGGTGCCAAACGTGGTATATGTCTTTGGACCTGTCTGTTCTAATACTTTAATGTCACCATTTCTATCATAGAATTCCCTGACTGTAACATTGCCGCCACTCACATTCTCCGAACAATACATATATCCGTATTTGTTGTAATAATCTATTCTATATACTGTATTATTCCTGTCAATCCACTCGACTCTGCTGACCATTCTTTTCTCTATCGGATTCTTAAAATAGATGTTTGCCTTTTTGGTTTTATTATCATATATAGCACCATTTAGACCATCTGCACGAACACTCCAATATTGAGGGATATCTATGAATGCATAATACCTGTCTTTTTCCTTAAGCACATCGTTTTTTTCAGATATGCCACAAAACAAATCTATGGCTTCTATTGTTTTGCATTCTTTAAATCCCATATTTTCTGCCAGCTCTATTATATTTTTCTCAAACTTACCTAATTCATCAGTAATAAAAATCATAGGGCAAACCCACCCTCTGTATAATGTAAAAACCTCTGTGTTATAAAATAATTCTCGCCATTTTCTAATCCGGCATTTGCAAGTATTTCTAATCCATTACTATCGTCCGCATCCGCTGAAACTATATAGACCGTATTATCATCACAGATAATCTCATTCTCCTTTAAATGCTCATGCCATTCACAGCTATCGAATTTTCTATTTAATAGCCTCATTGCATTCCTTATAGAGCTATTCTCTCCACCATAGAATACGAGTCGTATATTGTTTTGAGTAGCTTTTTTTAGCAGCTTCTCCAGCATAGCTGTTCTATCCACAATTCTGCCCATAGAATTACACAATAAGCCATCCTCCATCTGCTCTCCCCATGGGGTTCTCAGTATTGTGAAATAGTAGGCTCTGTCAATTTCATTATTTGTATGCAGCATCAACAGGGTTGCAGCATAATGATATATTTTTTTCTCTGCTTTCTCATTATTTTTTCTTGCCTCATCAATAAAATAATTCCATTTTTCATCTATCAATAAGGTTTTTCCGCTGAATATGGCATTTAAAGCATCCTGGTCAGGAAGCCATGTCCGTGGATTATCGTTCAGATAATCTATAACCTGTTGAAACAGGCTTCCATTTTTCCTGATATTGTCAAGATTCATGCAAAGAACACCCGCATTAAAATATCTGTCACGACTTGTCTGCCCTGCTGCTACAGCGTATGGAGTTCCCCAATTTCTTATTGTCGAACAATCCTGAGCAGCCGCCAGACAGTAATTATCTATATTTAGGTTCCATAATTCTTCAATATCTGTATTTACAAATAAATCAGAGTCCAAATATATTATTTTTTTTAAATCCGGCATAATATCGGGCAACATAATTCTGAACATTGTTCCAATTGCAAATCTATTCATTGAATCAGCAAACGTGCCAAAAACGTCCGAATTAAAATGATGAAATTCTATATCATTTCCACTATTATCAGCAATAAGACTCAGCTTATTTTTATTTATTTCGTTCAATGTGTCATCATGTAATATATGAAAAACTATTGGCGCTTTTGTGTTTTCAACAATGGATTGCATCGTTGTTCCAGCCCAGACACTGTAATTTCCATCCTTATCATGTATACCAAGACAGATATGCATTGCATTATCCAAAAAGTATGCATTATCCATTTTTTTCGCAGTTACTCTCAGCCTTGACATTCTTTTCAATACCACATCATCTGAAAAAAACTTCACATATGGATTATTAAATATATCCGGTTCACTCTTTAAAAACTCTTCTTTGCAAATATCCAGTTCCCTATTCATAAAGGTTTCTATTCTACTATATGGCTCAATATATTGGTGCCATAACAAAAATGTCTGGATTTCACAATAACACTGCTCAATTACATTTCCCAGTTCTGCTTTTCTACTTTGAATAGCCTGCCTTATATGATCCATAATAATCTTAGCATCCCGGATCTTTGCATTGCTAATTTCAGAACGTATAATGCCCTCTGTATTCTCAAAGTAATAGTATAATGTCGATTGCACCTTACAATATTTCTTTGCAAGTAACACACAAAGCATAGAAAAATGTGTATCCTCATAATATACATCTTCTATAAATCTTAGATTATGTTCTATTATAAATTTGGTTGAGTATAGCTTTGCCCATGCTGTTACATTAGTAAATCCGGTCAGACCTATAATGAGATTTTTCCTATTATCAACATTATCCAAATCAAGCCTTTGAATTTCAAAATCATTTACTTCTAATACATTTGGCTTATCTGCTTTAAAGCACGATACACCACACTGTGCCACATCATAATCGTCCTCTGTCATTCTGTCATACAGCACCCTGAGCATATCCGGATGCACATAATCGTCCGCATCCACAAATGTGATATATTTGCCGGTGCAGATATCCATTCCCAGATTACGTGCACCGCCACACTTTCCTTTTTTCTGTATTTTAAGAGATATAACATTCTCCGGGTATTGTCTTTGTAAGGATTCTAATATAGACCATGTATTGTCTGTTGATAAATCATCTATGAGTATCACTTCGAGATTTTCAAAGCCATATGTCTGGCTGTAAATTGAATCAAAGCATCTCATAATGTATTTTTGTACATTGTAGCATGGAATAATTACTGATATCTTGTCTTTACCATTCATAACATTTTCTCCATAATATATAAAATAATCAAATTAGTACTTCCTCTAATCGTGTAAAATCACCTTGTAGCTTTTCCAACCTATTTGTACTATTTCCTTTACAACTCACAAACTATACTGTTCACATGACATTTCTCTGCGGCTCTCGGATTTTTCTTTGCGAACTGGCGGTTGATTCTCTTTTTCACTATCTCGCAGTCCTCACGCTTGATTCCGATGAGCATGATAAGAAACTGCACCTTTCCATACGAGGTATATATGTCACTGTAGCGGATTGATTCACCAACGCACTTCTTAAGCTGCCTTGAATACTTGTTCATCTTTGTCTCGCTCTGTACCTGTCTGCCTTCCTCGTCCTCCAGAGTACAGAGCATGAGATATACAGGTACCCTTGTGCGCTTCATAATACGGATGGACGCCTGGTATATTCCTCTGAATACCGGATAGCTGCAGAAATATCCACCTCTTTCTGTTTCCTCCTGCTCGTTCATGCCCTCCTGGATGTTTTCCAGTATCTCATGTGCATGATTCATCTGATTACTGTATTTCTCAAGGATTTCCAAGAGTCTTGAAGATGGATAAATACCGCACTCCCTGAGATAATAGTCCACGACATCCGTGTATAGCTCTTCCGCCTCATCATAGCGCCTGGTCTCTACCATCGCCTCCATGATGAGCTCCTCCCACTCATTGAATGGGTCGACCTTTGCCGCATATACTCCGAGCTTCTCCAGTCCCTTGAATTGTTTTCTCTTTCGCAGTATATACGCAGCTTCATTTATGATTTTCTCAAACATAATGTGATAGCGTCTGGCCTCCTGTGCTATCCACGTCTCGCCTGTATATGCCGCCAAAAACTCTCCCTTATACAGATATAGTGCTTTTATGTACAGCTCAAGCATATTGTCTTCTATTTCCTTTATCCGCTCATCACACACTGTCTCTGCACTCTCCGGTTCATGTGGCATCTGCTTTTCCAGTGCACAGGCCTCGTTATAGAGCTTCTCAAACTCTGCTGCATCCTCTTCTATCTCTATATCCGGAGTCCAGTAATATATGCCTCCCTCCAAATATACGAGATTCTTTCCCGGCAGTCCAAGCTGTGCGAGCTTTTGCTTTGTCTTGTATACAATAACTCTTAGTGCCGTGTGAGGTGCATCTATGTCACGCTCACCGATTACTATTTCCTCGAGCTTATCCTTTGCTATTCCGCAGTCAGAATAGTGTATCAAAGCCTGCATCATGCGGTTGAACTGGCTTTCCTTATGCATTTTTTCCGCCACAAATGGTGCTCCGTTATAGTCCATTCTGAAATTGCCAAACATCTGTACCTTGATTTTATGCGTCATAGGTGCCTCTCTTCCCGAGTTTTATAAACCTGCTTATTATAGAATTCATATTATCATTGACTCATATATTCAGCTAGTTTTTAACTAAACAAATTAATCTAATTATCATTATACATCAATTCCGCGCATGGCAATAACAACGACAATTTACACAAAAAGTGTCAAAACTCGTACTTGACAAATCGTAAGATATATGATAGCTATTCAAAGCCAGAAATAAAAAAAGATCCTGCAAGAAAATCTCACAGGATCCGGCTTTTCAGATATATTAAATTAGAAAATAGCATTTACAATTGTTGAACCAATGGCTGTTGCAAGGAATGCCAGTCCACACACGAGTGGAAGCTTGTTGTCATCCTCTTCTATTGCCCTTACTCCAAAGAATATGCTTACATATCCTACTACACCCGCAAATGTATGCAGCCAGCTGCTCACATTGCCAAAGAACTGGAATGGGATTATGTCGATGATTGCTGCAACAAGGATAATCGGAAGGTATACTGCATCATACAGACATGCTGCTGAAAGTGTCTGTGCAAATGTCACCTTTTTATCCTTCTGCACTGCGTTTAATACAACCAGAATGACTGCTGCCAGGATGAGTACTCTCACTGCCTCTCCTACGATTCCTGAGAAGATTCCCTCAAAGAAGCTCGCCGGGTAAAATGAGAATCCAAAGCCGCCTATGCTGCCAATTACGCTTGATAACAGATATACTACAGACAGCACTACCTCTACTATGGCAAATAAGCCAATAAATATAAAGCCTGATGCCATATTTGCATTCTTTACAAAGTCTGCTGCAGCCTGTGCCGGCTTCTTAACAAGACCCTTGTAGAATGTGATGATAGATGCCACATTCTTGTCATTCTGCAGCTGCTGTCCTGCTGCACTCACCTGCTGTGTGAAGTTATCAAACGCCTGCGACTGTGCGCTGCCCTGTGGCTGTCCATTGAACTGTCCCTGTGGCTGTCCGTTGAACTGTCCCTGTGGCTGTCCGTTGAACTGTCCCTGTGGCTGTCCGTTGAACTGTCCCTGTGCGTTGCCCTGCGGCTGTCCGTTAAACTGTGCCTGATGTGCTGCATTATCTGCCTGTGCATTGTTGTCCTGTGTCTGATTTGGTGCCTGTGGCTGTGCCTGCTGACGACATGTGCATACCTCATCATCAGCTAACTGCCTGCCACAATTTGTACAGTATTTCATAACTGAAACCTCCTTAAAATAATTAATAAACTGCTGATAATTATATTAGCATTTCGGATATTTAATAGCAATATTTATTTGATATTTATTTCATATTATATTATGATTATTTATAATCATTCACATTCTACAGAGGAATAAACATGCCACAAACACTTAATATAGCTGTATGCGAGGACGAAGCTGCAGAGACCGTGCTGCTTTGTGATATTCTCAACCACAGCGATACCCAAAATACATACACTGTCTTTACGGATGCAGATTCTTTTCTTGCCTCATATGAGTACGGAAAGTATGACCTGCTGCTCATGGATATATACATGAAAGATTCCATGACCGGCATCGAGGCAGTCTCTATAATCCGCGAGACAGATGCCGATATCCCGGTTGCTTTCATCACAACAAGCACGGAACATGCCTTGGAAAGCTACAGGCTGTCTGCCATCGGCTATATCGAAAAGCCGGTTTCTGCAGCTGAGCTAAGTAACATTCTTCACCTTGCCATGCTGAAGAAATCCGATGCCCCATCTCTTTATGTGAAGAGAAACAAGAGTATGGAGAGGCTTGCCCTTTCTGATATCATGTACATAGAGCAGAGAGCCAGGCAGATTTTCATACATTTAAAAGAAAATGAGGAAATCATCTGCTATGAGAAGCTTTCAGAGCTTTCAGATCAGCTGCCCGCTGAGCTGTTTTTCTGCCGCACAAAAGCTACGCGGTAAACCTGTCGTATGTCACACGCATTGATACTTCACTCAAATGCTTCGTGATGGCCGATGACACAAATATCCCTATCAAGAGAGAGCTCTCCGGCAAAGCCAAAAAGGCTCTGGAGAGATACTACTTTGATCACACCAGAGGGCTTAAATAAGGCACTTTCCTATTGATTTGATATGAGCTAGACTGTCAAAAGTAATACACTGCAAGGAGCCCGGATTATGAAAAAAATTAGCGCTATACGAAATATTCCCTATCTGACAATTATACTGCTTACACTGATTTGCATACTGCTTCTTTCCTCAAAAAACATGATTATGAGCCAGGCGAGCTATCCTGAAGCCACTATCGTAAGCTCTGCATATGCCGTAGTGGAAGGCTCGGATTCAGATAAAGAAGAAATCACATTTCCACATACCTTTAAGCACCTTTCGCCGCGCACACATGTCACCGTCACCACACATATCAACCTGAACAAGGATGATCCAATCTACATAAAAACTGTCTATTCCCCTGCGAAGGTCTATCTGGACGATGACCTCATATATGAGTTTGGCAGGGCCGAAAACTATCCATCCTATATGAAGGATCCCGCAACCGAGGGGTACCTGATAGGCACTGACGGTCATTCAGGTGATACAGAGCTTCGCATAGAGTATCTGTCTCCTGTTACCAGAAGCTCGCTTACGGTATATTCTCCTATCTACGGAGCATACAAATCCTTATTTTTCACTCTGTTAAAGCTGAATAAATGGTCATTCTTTATAGCACTGCTTGAGCTTGCCGCAGGTGTTTTGTTTATATTTATCTCGCTGATGCTTTTATACTACGATAAAGAGGTTTGCAAGATGATATTTCATTTTGGATTCTTCTCACTCATGGCCGGCATGTGGTCTATCGGTGAGTGCAATTATACAGGTGTCATAGTCAAAAACCCTACACTGCTGTATCTGTGTGCTTTTATAGGGCTTTTCTCGCAGATGATTCCGCTGCTGTATTTCTGCAGGCTTGCAGTTGGTTTTAAGAATGACAAGCCAATTATAGTTATCGCGAAGCTCCTCACCGTGCTTGACCTTGTCGCTTGTGTCTTACAGCTTAGCGGTACGGTGGCACTATCCCAGAGCATGTACGTGTTCCATGTCATTTTGCCTCTCATACTTTGCTTCCTGACTGCATACATCATCCTTGAGGCTGTTCGCAGCCAAAACAGCAGGGCAAAACGGCTGATGGTTCCGGTATTCATACTGGCACTTGCTTCATGTGCCGAGATAATCAACTATCATTTAAAATTTGTGGCCTCATTGTCATTGCTGTACCAGATTGGAACTCTGCTTTTCATTATAATCATGGGAATTGTAATGGGGCTTAATATAAGCGATATGCTCAGTATAAAACGTGAGAATGAAAGGCTCATATTCGATATGAATCTCCTTGAGCATTCCCTGTTGGAGCAGAAGAAATATAATTCGCTCATCACAACAAACGAACAGCTTTTTAAGAAGCAGCGCCACGATCTGCGTCACCAGCTTGTTGCAATAAAAGGCCTCGCAAACACTGAAAATAAACAGCTGAATGAATACCTGGATTCCCTGATCCACAGCATACCATCTGCGCCTGTAAGCTATTGCGAAAACAGGGTAGTCAATTCCATTCTGTCATACTATAGTGCCATATGCAGAAATGAAAATATCGCTCTTGAGACAAAGCTTATTGTTCCGGAAACCGATGATGCGGCCTTGGACAATGACCTGTGTCTGGTATTTGGAAATCTGATAGAAAACGCTATAGAAGCCTGCAGACGCATGGATACTCTGGATTCTTCAGACGAAACACCATCACGTTTTATCCGACTGCATGCCCACGTACACTATAAGACACTTATTATTACTATGGACAACAGCTTTGACGGACATGTTACCATCCAAAACGGAAAATACCGTTCTTCTAAGAGGGACGACTATGGTATAGGTCTGTCATCCATCCGCTCTGTTGCCGGCAAATATGATGGTGACGTTGCATTTGAAGCAGCTGATGGTATATTTCAGTCATCAGTATACCTTCAAATATATAAATGACACATTTTATATAATGCATACATATGCTATAATAATAGAAGAATTTTGTGCATTATACACATATGGAGTTTTAATTTATGATAGAACACACGATATACAAGGAATTTATTGATAAAATTTCAGAATTATCAGACGGGATATATCCTATCATCACCGACCTGGATAATGACTTATCTTACGTACCGGATAAGACAGCTGATTTTTTCGGCTTTGAAGCCGGCGAGCATACCTGCTTCTTTGAACAGCTGAGCTCTTGTGTCAACGATGTTGACCTGCCGGAATATAAGCAGGAAATCCGCTATCGCTTAAATGGTGAAAAACCGGATGATATATTTTATGTCCGCATGGGAAAGCATACCAAAGAATATATGATGGGATTTTATTCTGACATTTTTACCGGTGATGACGGACACCGCTACCATGTCCTCGTGCTCAGAAACGAAAATACCCTTCCGGATATCGACCCATATACATATCTTTATGGTCAGTCAAAGTTTGAAAGAGACATCAACGGCTATATCATGGAAAACAGGTCTGTAGCCATAATCGAGGTGGAGATAGGTCATATAGATGAGTTCAATATACTGTATGGTTCCAATTTCAACACTGCAATCCAGCGTGAGCTTGCGCTCAAGTTCATCTACATGATGGATGGCAGCACCGCTACCTACTATATGAATAATTGCAAGTTTGTATTTGTGGTAAAGGAAGCAGACCGCGCCTTGGCCGAGGCCTTCTATCAAAAATTGCCGATACAATAAAGTCCATGTATTTCTTTAAATGCTTTAAATTTGAGTTTGATATATATGCTGCGTGTCTGATTCTCAAGGATTATGATGGTGATACCTCAACTGTCATCAGCAAGGTGGAATACACTCTAGACCGCGCGAAGGAGCTTCACAGCCCTGATTTGTTATTTTTCAATGATATGGTCAGGTTCAATGGCAGCTCGCATATAGATATCATGAAAATCATTCATCAGTCGGTTATCAATGGCTGTGATGGCTTTTTTGTAGAGTTTCAGCCCATTGTAAAGGCTTGCAATGGTGAAATAATGGGTGCTGAGGCTCTGGTGCGCTGGAAAAAGGAGCCTTTTGGCACGGTGCCACCTGGACTGTTTATCGACTGGCTTGAGGATACCCCTGCTATGTATGAGCTCGGAAATTATATCATGAGAACTGCAATAAGCGCAGCCAGTGAATTTGCAAAGATAAAATCCGGCTTCTTCATCAATGTTAATGCATCCTCAGAGCAGCTTGAAAAGGAATGTTTTGTGGAAGATACTCTGGCAATTCTTAAAGAGTATGATTTTCCACCTTCACAGCTGTGGATAGAGATTACAGAGCGATGCAGAGATCTGCCTATATCTATGATAAAGAAAACTGTCACTGCATTCAGGGAAGCCGGAATCCACATCACTATGGATGACTATGGCACAGGAAGCTCTTCATCTCAGATGATGCTTGAGCTTCCTGTAGAGGGTGTCAAGATAGATATGTTCTTTGTTAAAGACATTCTCGAGGAGAAAAAGAAGCAGGCACTTGTAATCGGAATGATTAATTTTGCCAATGCCGCAGACTTAAAGATATGTATTGAAGGCATAGAAAATGATAGCCTTGAGAGCTATCTCAGGCAGTTCGACGTCACCTGCTTTCAGGGCTATCACTACTCTAGGTCTATCTGTCAGGATGAGCTTATGAAGCTTCTTATAAAGCCATAGCTCTGGATATTACTCAAGATTTTCCTTAAATACTGTCAGTGCGCCATTTTTCTTTAAAATCAGCATGACAATTGCTGCCACTATGCTTCCGGCCACTGTAGAGATAAGGAATGGCACTATGTATATAAACATGCCTTCCGGCTGAATAAGCATCACGTATTTTGCAAGAGGATACGCTGCCAGGCCTCCGAGTATGCCTGTGCCAAGCGCCTCTGCAATACATGTCGGTATGATTTTTTTGCTGAATCTGTACATCAGTCCACAGCACAGAGCACCTACCATGCTTCCCGGGAATGCCATGAGACTTCCAAGTCCTGTCAGGTTTCTGATAATACTCGCACAAAATGCCACACCGACACCCCATGCAGGTCCTAAATACTGCTGCGCATATATTTACCATGTGCTGTACAGGTGCACATTTGCTGCCGGCAACAGGGAAGCTTATTAAGCTTCCTGCTACAGCAACTGCCACAAGCACTCCTGCCATGGCAATCTTTCTGATTGAAAGAGTTCTTTTTTTAGTGTTCTTTTTACTTTCCATTATTACCTCACCTTAAAGTATATCGTAACTGTTCAGTACCTTCACAGTTGCGAGTCGTTTCTGTACTGAATAGTTATAGTATATCAATATACTCTCCTGCAAGTGCCTTGTTCATGCTTCGCACTGCACAGAACTTACCGCACATACTGCATGCCTCGCTGTGGTCATCCTCAGGCAGACGGTCATCCCTGATAGCCTTAGCTGTCTCAGGATCAAGCGCACATGCAAACTGTGCATCCCAGTCGAGCACACGTCTGGCATCTGCCATCTTATCATCTATATCTCTGGCTCCCGGTATTCCCTTTGCAATATCAGCTGCATGAGCCGCAATCTTTGACGCAATAATTCCCTGCTTTGTATCCTCCACATTTGGAAGAGCAAGATGCTCCGCAGGTGTCACGTAGCAAAGGAAAGCTGCGCCGTTCATTGCTGCCACTGCTCCACCGATTGCTGCTGTGATGTGGTCATAGCCAGGTGCGATATCTGTTACGAGAGGTCCAAGTACATAAAATGGTGCTCCCATACAGATTGACTGCTGTACCTTCATGTTTGCTGCTACCTGATCAAGTGGCACATGTCCCGGTCCCTCTACCATGACCTGTACGTTGTGATCCCATGCACGCTTTGTGAGCTCTCCAAGTCTTACAAGCTCCTCTATCTGGCATACATCTGTTGCATCTGCCAGGCATCCCGGTCGGCAGGCATCTCCAAGCGAGATTGTCACATCGTGCTCCTCACAGATTTCAAGTATCTCATCATAGTGCTCGTAGAAAGGATTTTCCTCTCCTGTCATGCACATCCATGCAAATACAAGGCTGCCTCCACGGCTTACGATATTCATCTTACGCTTGTGCTTTTTAATCTGGTCTATCGTTTTTCTTGTGATTCCACAGTGAAGTGTGACAAAATCCACTCCGTCCTCTGCATGGAGTCTGACTACATCGACAAAATCCTGTGCTGTAAGTGTTGCAAGATCACGCTGATAGTGGATAACACTGTCATAAACAGGCACTGTTCCTATCATTGCAGGACATTCGCTTGTAAGCTTCTGTCTGAATGGCTGTGTATTGCCATGGCTTGAAAGGTCCATGATAGCCTCTGCTCCAAGCTTTACCGCGCTCATGACCTTCTGCATCTCCACATCATAGTCCTTGCAGTCTCTTGACACACCGAGGTTTACATTGATTTTTGTGCGAAGCATGCTTCCAACGCCCTCTGCATCAAGTGACTTGTGATGCTTGTTGGCAGGAATAGCTACCTTTCCGCTTGCAACAAGCGCCATCAGCTTGTCTACATCCATCTTCTCTTTCTTTGCTACCTTTTCAATTTCAGGTGTTACGATGCCCTTTCTTGCGGCATCCATCTGTGTTGTGTAATTACTCATTGTACTCTCCTGTTCTTTATTTCATTGTGTGATTAATGCTCCATGATTCATAGGTCCACTGCCGTGTCCCAGATCAAGCATGGCTTTTAAACATGCCGTGACATATCGCTTGCCGTTATCCACAGCCTGCTCAAGCGGCTGTCCCTTTGCCAGGCCGCTGGCTATCGCTGATGAAAGCGTACAGCCTGTGCCGTGTGAGTTTGGATTATCCACTCTTTTGGTCTCAAATATGATGATTTGCTTTCCATCCCACAAATAGTCACACACACATGCTGTGTCTGTGAAATGACCTCCCTTGCTTAAAACCGGACATCCGTATTTATCATAAACAGCCTTTGATGCCTCTATGATGTCATCTGTGCTTTCAATCTGTCTGCCTGATATCACCTCAAGCTCAGGGATATTTGGCGTGATGATGTCAGCCAGTGGAAACAGCTTCTCCATCAGAGTGTTTGCTGCATTTTCCTCAAGCAGCCTGCTTCCGCTTGTAGTGACCATCACCGGGTCCAGAACTATGTTTTTTGCCTTATATTTTACAAGACCTGCGGCAATCGCCTCAATCGTATCTACCGATGATGTCATACCGATTTTCACCGCATCCGGATAAATATCCGTAAAAACAGCCTTCATCTGTGCCTCGATAAAATCAGCCGGTACATTCATCACCGCATCAACTCCCATGGTGTTTTGTGCCGTCAGTGCCGTGATTACGCTCTCGCCAAACACACCGTTTGCAAGCATGGTCTTTAAATCAGCCTGCACGCCTGCGCCACCGCTTGAATCGCTTCCCGCAATTGTAAGTGCTGTATGCATATTTACGCTCCTTTCTACTGAATGTTGTGATTTCTCGTAACTGTTCAGTATTTTCAAAATATTGTTTAATTACTGTAGTTATAGCAGTTTGTCATACTGTGATTACAGAATTTGTCGCATATTTCTGCGAGCTCCTTGGTTGCAGCCTTTATATCTGCGCTTGCAAATATCGCTCCAACCACTGCGATTCCTGCAATCCCTGTGCCCTTTAGCGTGACCGCATTGTCTGCATTTATGCCTCCGATTGCAACAACCGGTATATCGACAGCCGCCGTGATTTCACGCAGAAGCTCCTTTGTCATAGGCTTTGCATTGAGCTTTGTGGTAGAGCCAAACACGGCTCCGCTTCCCAGATAGTCAGCGCCATCAGCTTGTGCTTTCTTTGCCTGCTCCACGGTCTTTGCCGTGACTCCTATTATCTTGTCAGCTCCAAGAAGCTTCCTGGCCTCTGCCGGATTCATGTCATCCTGACCCAGATGTACTCCGTCGGCATCTATATCAATTGCAAACTGCACGTTATCGTTGATGATGAGCGGCACCTTGTGCTCATGACAGATTCTCTTTATCTCAAGAGCCTCACTATACTCATCCTTAAGCCCTGCATCAGAATCCGTACTCAGAATATCCTTGTCACGGATCTGAATCATAGTGGCACCGCCCTCTATTGCAAGCTTCACATGCTCAGAAAGCCTAGCTCCGTGCAGCCACTGCCTGTCTGTTATAGCGTAGAGCTTTAAATCAGTTTTGTTCATATATACCTTTCACCTCTTATCCTGTTGTTTTCCAAATATAAGACTCATGACCTTCATACCAATTGTCTGTCATACAGCGATATTCACATCAGTTCATAATCACCATCGCATATATGATATACTGCATCAATCAGCCTGTCCCGGTATGCAGCATTTCCGGGCTTAATGAAATAACAGCTGTTTGTCTCTCTGCCATGCTCTGCCATATCAGAGGCAGCAAGCCCGCCTGCACTCTTCATGCAGCTAAGTGCTGCTGTGACTGCACCGTATTTATCATCGCAATCAGCCGCAACAAACGCACAAATGAGCCCTGAAAGCATACATCCGGTGCCTGTCACCCTCTTCATCATAAAATGGCCGCCTGTGATGCTTCCTACCCTGTAATTATGCGTGTATCCGTCAGCATCCGACGCAACAGCATTCACTACACAATTATCTATCACACCGGTCCCCATCGCATCAGTACTCATCAGACTGCTTTCATTATTGTCATAGCAATCAGCTTCATCACATAATTCTGCCACATAATCGGTCTCACCTGTAATCACACAGATACAGCCATATCGCAGGGCCGCCCTGCACGCAAGCGCCTTTGCATCAGACTCAGCTGCTGTATCGGTCACTTCCACGCCGCCATCGCACCTGCCATGCTCCATAACAGCCTTGACCTCAGACAAATTGCCCTTAATCACATCCACATGCACCTCGTCAAGCAGGCTCATCACAAAATCCATCCTGAAGCGGCTCACGCCCACACCAACCAGATCAAGCACAATAGGAATATTCTTTTTCGCTGCCATCCTCGCAGCAATGCGCATCGCCTCAAAGCGCTCCTCAGAGGGAGTGCCTATATTCAGGTTCAGCCCATCGCAGATACCCGTGACCTCATCCATCTCCTGCGGTGCCATAGCCATAATAGGCCTAGCCCCACATGCCAGCTCAATATTGGCCACATCATTGATAGTAACCATATTTGTGATGTTGTGAATCAAAGGACTGCGTGACTTAAGCTTTTCTATATAATTATTCATCTGTATCTCTTTACAACTATTCATAATCACCCACACATTCAAAAAGCGGATATACCGCCAATGAGTATATCCGCCTAAAAATCGTGCGATATTATCCTACGTTGGCATTATCCAAATCAGGTTATGGGTCAAGACACTACCAGTCTACTCTCAGCCGGCTAAACACCAGCTCCCCTGTTGTGTTTTAAAATTAAATCCAATAACAATGTAACTATCCAAAACAAGAAAAGCTGCTGCTTACATGCAAGCATGACGCATCAGCTTTTTTTGTTCTCAGTGGTTCTGAATAGTCATTATATTTAATATAATACGCACTCCCCAATAAATCAAGCAAAATCCGCAAGTGTACTCATATTCGTACATCAAGCGCTGCTGGTCACACTGTTAGGTGTGAACAGTAACCATCAAACACAATCCCGGTAACACCGAGCCCCGAGGTGTTACCGTAGCACTCATTATCCCGCCACAACGTAAGGGCGTAAGCCCCGGGCACCGGGGCGCACAACGCAGAAACACCCCTGCATGGACGCAGGGGTGAGGAGCACCGCGCCACGGACGGCGCGTTTCGACGGTTTCGTCAAGCATAGAAACCCATCAAGCATAATTTCGTACAGAATCTTAGCCACGTAGCGTAGCGCCCCGGGAGAGTGCGTGTGCCCCCCTGTTGCCCGGGGCTTACGCCCGACCTATCGCCACAATGAAGCAATTCACTCAATCTACTTAGCTGCAATAACATCCGCCATATCGTAGTGACCTGCACCCTTTCCCTTAAGGAACTTGGCAGCCTCAACAGCACCCTTCGCAAAAACAGCCTTAGAGTAAGCAGTATGCTTAAACTCAATCACCTCATCCTGTCCACAGAAAAGTACCTCGTGCTCACCGACGATGCTTCCTCCTCTGACAGCAGAAATACCAATTTCCTTAGGATCGCGCTTCTCTCTGCGCTGGCTGCGGTCGTAAACATAGTGATACTCGTTATCCATAGCCTCGTTGATGGAATCAGCAAGCGCAAGCGCAGTACCTGAAGGTGCATCAAGCTTTAAATTGTGATGCTTCTCAACTATCTCCATGTCAAAACCTGCCGGTGCGAAAACCTGTGCAGCCTTTTTGAGAAGAGCCATAAGAGTGTTTATGCCAAGTGACATGTTTGCAGACTTGAGCACTGCCACCTTCTTGTAGCACTCCTCAACCTTTGCAAGCTGCTCATCACTAAGACCGGTAGTGCATAAAACAACCGGAACCTGCTTGTCCACGCAATAGTCCAGTACTCCGTCAACAGCCTTGGCATTGGAAAAATCTATGACCACATCAGCGTCCACATCACATTTGTCGATGCTCGAAAAAACAGGATAGTCATTGTCTATTCCATCATATAAATCAATACCGGCTACAATCTCGATATCCGCATCAGCCTTACAGATTTCTGTGATAGTCTGTCCCATTTTGCCGTTGCAGCCATTCATAATTACCTTTGTCATTTTATCGTATCCTTTCTCGTTGTACTAAGCAAGCTTTAAGCCATAAGCCTTCATGACCTCAGCAAGCTTCCTTGCGTTATCCTCACCCATCTCGCACATAGGGCTTCTAAGAGGTCCGACATTCATACCCATCAGGTTCATAGCCTTCTTTACAGGAATTGGATTTACCTCTGAGAAGAGTGCGTCCACAAGTGGAAGAGCCTCTCTCTGAAGCTCTAAGGCTGTCTGTAAATCGCCCTTGAAGAAGCTTTCACACATATTGTGTACCTTTGCAGGGGCTACATTGCTCCATACTGAGATTACACCGATTGCTCCGATAGACATAAGAGGCACTACGAGACCATCCTCGCCTGAGTACATATCAAGCTTTCCGTCTGTCAGATACATTGTCTTTGAAGCCTGTGCCAGATTTCCTGTAGCTTCCTTGAGTCCCACGATATTTTCCTTTGTCTTAAAGAGCTCTGCCATAGTCTCCGGAAGCACGTTGCAGCCTGTACGTCCCGGTACGTTGTATACGATAATAGGACACTTTGTGCTGTCTGCAATCTGCGAATAGTGGCTCACAAGACCTGCCTGAGTAGCCTTGTTGTAGTATGGTGTGACAACGAGCAGTCCGTCTGCACCAAACTCCTCAGCCTCCTTTGAAAGCTGCATAGCTGTCTTTGTGCAGTTAGAGCCTGTGCCTGCTACTACAGGTACACGATGCTTTGTAAACTCTACGGCAGCCTTTATAACCTTTGCATGCTCCTCCATTGACAGACATGGGCTCTCGCCTGTGGTGCCGGCAATGATAATAGCATCTGTGCCATTATCAATCTGCATATTGATAAGCTCCTCGAGCTTGTCGTAATTAACCTCCTCGTTATCGTACATAGGTGTAACAATTGCTACTCCTGCTCCTTTGAAAATTGCCATGGTTTTATCTCCTTCTTGCTTTTCTTTATTCGATATTTGATTCTCTTAACGTATAAGTATGCCGCCGTCTGCCTCTAAGCGCTAAAAAACCGGCTCCTTAGAGCCGGTCCCAATTCTTCATGAATCACGATAGCTCCCCATCAAATCTGATGACAGTCATAAGGCTGTTCGCCATATGCCCAGAGATATATCCGCAGATGATAAATCCCTTCGGCGCTATTCCTTTCATCTCCCATCAACTGCCCCTGCGGCATCCGGAAAGCTACTCATAAGTCGCGCGACCTCTATCTGTTAATCAAATTATTCGTATACAGCAGATGATATAACTGCCTCACACTTGCACTAATAATATCACCACGCCTGTGCATTGTCAACTCACATGACAATATTTCTTATTATTTTTCCGACGCGATATTATAAATCTCATCTGCCATTTCCCTGATTCCATCGTCAAGTACTCTGCCTGTCATAATCACGGTCACATCATCAGGCCTTGAAGCAAGCATATCCGACAGCTCCTCCTTTGAAATCAGATGCAAATCCAAAAGCCCCAGCATCTCATCAAGCACAACAACCATGTCAGCACCTGTTGATATAACCTTCTTTGCATAGTTAAAGCCATTCTTGATATTCATGATTTCTTCCTGCTTACTCTCCTCATCAAGCTGCTCAAAGAGTATTCCGGCTCTTGAAAAATTAAAGAATTTCACCTCCGGCTCAAGCTTTTTCAAAAACTCCGGCTCCTTTTTACCCTTTAGAAACTGAATAACGACAGCCTGTTTACCATCACAGGCAGCACATATTGCACTTCCTATAGCGACATTTGTCTTACCATGTCCCTCGCCATAATAAATCTGTACTGCACCGTTTTCCATAATAATCATGCCTCCATACACATAGCTTTTCTGCCTGATATATAATCATTACAGTTTACACCTGATGTAAACGTCAACAATTACAAGCATTAACCAATAATATCTAGTAAAATACCACAATCTGACTATTATTGCAAATTTTCGGGAAAATCACAAATCCGTAGTTACTGTCCATTTAAAATACTATGCCTCAATCTTGCTCACGGAAACCTCATACGCCGTACGCTGCTCCACCTGTGTCTCACTGAGCTTTTTCACATAGTCTCTGCTCTGGATTCTGCCCCATATCTGCACATGTGTACCCACCTCAAAGGTCGACGCAAATCTGGCATTTCTTCCCCAACAGATACATGGAATATAATCTGACTTGCCATATGAGCGGTTCACTGCCACAAGCAGGTCTGCAATTTCTCGTCCAAGCGGTGTTTTCCTGTATATAGCCTCCTTGCAGATATAGCCGTCAAGGAAAATCTGATTAGCTGCATCCTCATCATAATCACTGTCCAATACCTCAAGCTCTCTTGCAAAAACAGACAGCACCAGCCTGTTCTTCTTCTCCTCATGCCTGTTGAATGAGCGGAACTGCCCGCCTATATATACGCTTTTGCCTATGTAGTCACCCTCCACATTGATAAGCCTCTCTGACACCATCACCGGAATATAGTCCATGCAATCTGAAAGCCTTCTGACCGAAACCTCCATCATATAGAAGCCCTCACCATACACCTCGTGACTAAACTGAAAATCTGAAACGATTTCTCCGATTATTGATACCTGGTTGTTTTCAAACATTTTATCTGCCATGAATTTTTGTCTCCCTTCCTTTTGTAAAATGTTTTTCCAGCTATTTTTAACATTTCCACAAAGTATATTTTCTCAAATAATGTCGACAAATCCAATAACATTTCACTTAATTTTATAAAAACTTTCAATGAAAACTTGCACATTGGAAAAATTATGATAGAATAAGTTAGTTGCAAACTTAGCTTTATTTATTAAAGAAAGAAGGAAAATATGAAAACAACAAGAGACGATATTCGTAATATAGCAATTATTGCCCACGTTGATCATGGTAAAACAACACTTGTAGATGAGCTTCTTAAGCAAAGCGGTGTGTTCCGTGACAATCAGGAAGTTCAGGATCGAGTAATGGACTCAAACGACATCGAGCGTGAAAGAGGTATCACAATCCTCTCCAAAAACACAGCTATTCAGTATAAGGACATCAAAATCAACATCATCGACACTCCGGGTCATGCTGACTTCGGCGGTGAGGTAGAGCGTGTTCTTAAGATGGTAAACGGAGTTATCCTCGTGGTTGATGCCTTCGAAGGTGTTATGCCACAGACCAAGTTCGTAGTTATGAAGGCTCTTGCACTCAAGCTGCCTATCATTGTCTGCGTCAACAAGATTGACCGTCCGGAGGCACGTCCTAATGAGGTCATCGATGAGGTATTAGAGCTCTTCATGGATCTCGATGCTTCTGAGGAGCAGCTTGACTGCCCATTCGTTTTTGCATCAGCCAGAGACGGCTATGCCATGAAGGACTTGAACGACGAGAGAAAGGATATGACTCCTCTCTTCGAAACAATCGTAAACTACATCCCTGCTCCAACAGGTGATCCTGATGCCAACACACAGATTCTTATCAGTACAATCGACTACAACGAGTATGTAGGACGTATTGGAATCGGTAAAGTGGATAACGGTAAAATCAAGGTCAATCAGGAGGCTGTCGTTGTAAACCACCACGACCCTGACAAGCTTGAGAAGGTCCGTATCAGCAAACTTTACGAGTTTGACGGACTCGACAAGGTAGATGTAGCCGAGGCTAACATCGGTTCGATTGTAGCAATCTCAGGTATCGCAGATATCCACATCGGAGATACAATCTGCTCACCGGAAGCACCGGAGGCTATTCCTTTCCAGAAGATTTCAGAGCCTACAATCTCTATGAACTTCATCGTAAACAACAGCCCTCTTGCAGGACAGGAAGGTAAATTTGTCACAAGCCGTCACATCCGTGACAGACTCCTTCGCGAGCTCAACACAGATGTTTCACTGCGTGTCGAGGATACCGACTCACCTGATTCCTTCAAGGTTTCCGGACGTGGAGAGCTTCACCTTTCAGTACTTATCGAGAACATGCGCCGTGAGGGTTATGAGTTCGCTGTAAGTAAGGCAGAGGTGCTCTACAAGTATGACGAAAACGGCAAGAAGCTTGAGCCAATGGAGCTTGCTTACATCGATGTGCCTGACGAGTTTACAGGAGCTGTCATCTCAAAGCTTCAGCAGCGCAAAGGCGAGCTTAGAAATATGGGTTCTATCGCAGGTGGCTACACCAGACTTGAATTCCATATCCCTGCACGTGGACTTATCGGATACCGTGGTGAGTTCATGACCGATACAAAGGGTAACGGAATCTTAAACACCATGTTTGACGGCTACGAGCCATACAAGGGTGAAATTGCATACCGTGCAACAGGTTCACTCATTGCCTTTGAGTCAGGTGAGGCTGTAACATACGGACTCTTCTCTGCACAGGAGAGAGGAACACTCTTTATCGGACCGGGTGCCAAGGTTTACTCCGGAATGGTTATCGGACAGTGTTCAAAGGCCGAGGACATCGAGCTCAACGTATGTAAGAAGAAGCATCTTACAAATACACGTTCTTCATCAGCAGATGAGGCACTCACACTTGTACCACCTAGAGTATTAAGCCTTGAGCAGGCTATCGACTTTATTGATACAGATGAGCTTCTTGAGGTAACACCTGAGAGCCTTCGAATCAGAAAGAAGATTCTTGACCCTACTCTTCGTAAGAGAGCCGGTTTCAAGAAGAACTAAATCATGCTTTTTCACATAAAGTTTTTGTTGCTGAAAAGTATACAGTAATTACACTTTATGTAAATTTCAAAGACAAAAAATACCGTCAGGGAACATCTCCCTGACGGTATTTTTATTTGACCTGATTTATTTTTACAGTGCCTTGATTCTCTCAAGTGCCTTTACTGTGTTCTCATAGTTTCCGAAAGCAGTCAGTCTGAAGTAGCCCTCTCCGCTTGGTCCAAAGCCTGAGCCAGGTGTACCTACCACGTTGGCATTCTCAAGCAGGTAATCGAAGAACTCCCATGATGTCATCTGATCCGGTGTCTTGAGCCAGATGTATGGTGCATTTACTCCGCCGTATACTGTAAAGCCTGCCTCTGCAAGACCTGTCTTTATTGTCTTTGCATTGTTCATGTAGTATGCTACCTGATCCTTAAGCTGTGCTTTTCCGGCATCTGAGTAAACTGCCTCGCCTGCTCTCTGCACGATGTATGGTGCACCGTTGAACTTGGTTCCGTGACGGCGTGCCCACATAGCATGAAGTGATACATCACCACACTTAAGCTCCTTAGGTACTACTGTGAAGCCAAGACGCACGCCTGTAAAGCCGGCGTTCTTTGAGAAGCTTCTAAGCTCGATGGCACATGTCTTTGCACCGTTACACTCATAGATTGAATGTGGCACATCTGCTTCGCTGATATATGCCTCATAGGCTGCATCAAAGATGATGACTGAACCATTCTTGTTTGCATAATCAACCCATACCTGTAACTGCTCCTTTTTGAGAGTTGTTCCTGTTGGGTTGTTTGGCAGACACAGATAAATCATATCCGGTACTTCCTTTGGAAGCTCCGGAACAAAGCCGTTATCTGCTGTTGACGGCATATAGATTACATTGCTCCAGGTCTCTGTCTGAGCATCATATGTGCCTGTTCTTCCTGCCATGACATTGGAATCAACATATACAGGGTAAACAGGATCTGTAACAGCGATGCGGCTGTTTGCTGAGAAAAGCTCCTGGATGTTGGCTGAATCACTCTTTGCTCCGTCTGAAACAAAAATCTCATCTGCTGAGATATCGCATCCTCTTGCCTTGTAGTCGTTGTCTGAAATTGCTTTTCTGAGGAACTCATATCCGAGGTCAGGTGCGTATCCGTGGAATGTAGCTGCATTTCCCATCTCATCAACTGCCTTGTGCAGTGCATCGATGATAGCAGGTGCAAGCGGCTGTGTTACATCGCCGATTCCAAGCCTTATTATCTCTTTATCCGGATTTGCCTCCTGATAAGCTGCAACCTTTTTAGCTATTGTGCTGAAAAGGTAGCTTCCCGGTAATTTCTGAAAGTTATCATTAATCTGAAACATGTTTATCTCTCCTTTGTTACTTTACAATAAGTCTAATTTATCACTTTACCATGCAAGTGTAAATATATTTTTTTATCATTATTTATAGTAACTGTTCAAGCCTTTGCAGCTACTATCATACGTTCTTCTGTCTGGCTTCATAAAACGCACACTACACCTCAGTCATAAGGCTTAGTATCATCTGTGCTGTTTCCACAAGACCGGTGCCGTTATCCATGCTTCGCTTCTGGATATACCGGTGTGCTTCCTCCTCTGAGAATCCATTTCGTTCCATCAGTACAGCCTTTGCACTGCTTAGCATCTCCTGATCCTCCTTTGAACGTACCTTAGGCCTTTGCCTGAGCTTTTTCCTGCGGCGCGTTATCGTGTAATCCATCATCTCAACAGTCTGCAAAAGCTCATGCACTTTTAGTGGCATGGATAATGACATCAGATTATCCACATTTTTTTCCATGATACCCGCTGCCGACGCTATGAGAAGCATCTGAAACTCCTTAGGCATATACTCGTATATCTCACTGTACATCATGTCTGAAAATCTGTATCCGCATATGATGATTCCCATATTCAGTCCGTTCATGCTCGAAAGTGCTGAAGCTCCTGTATTTGCAACCGCCGTGACTGTATAACCGCTCTGCGCTAATATTTTTTTGATTGAATTGGCTACTTCCTTTTTAGGAAATGCTATAACAATATTATTCACGGTTCGTTACATCCTTTAAAATTTGTACAGATATTCATCTATTTCCCATTGGGTAACCGCAGCTCTGTAATCGTTCCACTCTGCCTCTTTTGCCTCTATATACTTGTTGTAAATGTGCTCTCCGAGTATCTCGCGAATAAAATCATCTGACTTAAGGCACTCAACCGCCTCATGTAAATCAGCAGGAAGTGATTCAATTCCGAGTCTCTTTTTATCCTGTTCTGTGAGCTCAAATACATTCTCACGAAGCTCTGCATCCGGCTGTATCTTGTTCTTTATGCCGTCAAGTCCTGCTGCCAGGCACAGTGCCAGAACCAGATACGGATTGGCTGAAGGATCAGGGTTTCTAAGCTCCACTCTCCTTCCCTCACCTCTTGCTGCTGGGATTCTGATAAGCGGACTTCTGTTTGTAGCTGACCAGGTGATATAAATCGGTGCCTCATAGCCCGGCACAAAGCGCTTATATGAATTGACAATCGGATTGGTGATGACCGTCATGCCCTTCATATGCTTCATGATACCGCCTATGAAGTAGTATGCCTCCTCGCTGAGTCCAAGCTTATCCTCCTCATTGTCAAATATATTGACACCATCCTTTGAAAGTGACATGTTGATATGCATTCCCGAGCCGCTCACACCATACTTTGGCTTTGGCATGAAGCTGGCAAAAAGTCCGTGCCGCTTTGCAATTGTCTTTATAGCAAGCTTAAATGTCATGATATTGTCGGCGGTATGAAGTGCCTCCTCATACTTGAAATCAATCTCATGCTGTGCAGGTGCCACCTCATGATGTGATGCCTCTATCTCAAAATCCATATCCTCAAGAGTTAGAACCATGTCTCTTCTTGCGTTTTCTCCCAAATCATTTGGTCCCAAGTCAAAGTACCCTGCTCTCTCATGCGAGATGGTGGTAGGCTGTCCGTTCTCGTCCAGGTGGAAAAGGAAAAACTCACACTCCGGACCTACATTAAATATATAGCCCATCTGCTTTGCCTTTCAATCTGTTTCTTTAATATATAGCGCGGGTCTCCCTCAAACGGTGTACCATCCGCCATATAGACATCACAGATGATTCGTGCGACCTTGCCCTGCTGTGGTCTCCATGGAAAAATCATAAAAGTGTCAAGATCCGGGTGCAGATACATATCTGACTCCTCTATCCTCACAAAGCCCTCTATTGACGAGCCGTCGAACATACACTTGTTGTCGAGTGCCTTCTCAAGCTGGCTGGCTGTAATTGCCACATTTTTTAATGTTCCAAAGATATCCGTAAACTGTAAACGGATAAACTCAATATCCTCCTCATCCACTATGCGGATAATATCATTCTTACTGTATTTTGCCATTTTAAATCTCCTTATTATTGCAAAAAGCTATAACCTTATCGTACTCCATCTCACCGCCAAACAAATCAAGAGCACTGCCTATTGTCACATTCAGATGGTTCTGTCCAAGCTGCCTGATGCATTTTAAATCGTCAAAGGATGACACACCGCCTGCATATGTGACCGGTATCCTTCCCCAGCTGCCAAGCATGGTGACAAGCTCCTTTTCAATGCCGTTCACCCTGCCCTCAACATCCACTGCATGTACCAGAAACTCGCAGCAATATGAGGATAGCTTATCCAAAAGCTCTGTGGTCACTGCCTCATCCGTGAAGTTTTGCCAGCGGTCAGTCACTATATAATACTGTCCATCCTTTTTGCGACATGACAGATCAAGCACCAGCCTGTCACTGCCCACAGTATCTTTAAGCCTGTTTAGATTTGCATAGTTTATCCTGCCGTCTTTAAATACGTAAGATGTCACAATAACTGCTGCTGCACCGGCATCTATAAACTCCATCGCATTGTCTGCGGTGATGCCGCCACCTACCTGTAAGCCCTGCGGATACGCTTCAAGCGCCATAACAGCCTGCTCCTTTGTATCCTCATAATACTCGCTGTCCACAGAATTTAGCAGAATGATATGACCGCCCTTTATGCCCGATTTCCTATACATATCTGCATAAAACCGGCTGTCCTGCTCTGAGACGAAGTTCTCACTGGCAAAGTCACCCCTGTCTTTTAATGAACCACCGACAATCTGCTTTACTTTTCCATTGTGAATGTCGATGCATGGTCGAAATTCCATATTTTTCTCCCTGGTTTAGTTTATTGTGGCACAAAAATCGTTACTGTCCACGCCTTAGTGTGACATGCAAACATTGCCTTAAAGCCACCTAATATAAAATATAACATAATTTTTACTTTATTTGCAAAAGACTTACATTAGTTTTACTAATAAATAATATAATAATTTCATATCGGGCTTATAACTGCTTGACACCCACTCTTTAATTTGCTATCATCATACAAATTACATTAGTATATAAAGTATACCAGTATAATAACATAAGAAAGAGAGGAATTTAAAAATGGGTACTATTATCGGCGAAGGAATTACATTTGATGACGTTCTCTTAGTTCCACAATATTCTGAGGTAACACCAAATATGATTGAGCTTCAGACACATCTTACTAAGAAGATTGTCCTTAACATTCCTATGATGAGTGCTGCAATGGATACAGTCACAGAATCAAAAATGGCTATCGCAATGGCCAGACAGGGTGGTATCGGAATCATCCACAAAAATATGTCTATTGAGGCACAGGCAGACGAAGTCGATAAGGTAAAGCGTTCAGAAAACGGCGTTATTACCGATCCGTTCTATCTTTCTCCAGACCATACATTACAGGATGCAGACAACCTGATGGCCAAGTTCAAGATATCAGGTGTGCCAATCACAAAGGACGGCAAGCTCGTCGGCATCATCACAAACCGTGATCTGAAGTTTGAGACAGACTTCACAAAGAAGATTTCAGAGTCTATGACTTCTGAGAATCTCATTACAGCTCCTGAGGGCATCACCCTCGATGAAGCAAAGAAGATTCTTGCAAAGGCAAGAAAGGAAAAGCTCCCTATCGTAGACAAGGACTACAACCTCAAGGGACTTATCACTATAAAGGATATCGAGAAGCAGATTAAGTATCCTCTTTCAGCAAAGGATGATCAGGGCCGTCTCCTCTGCGGTGCCGGAGTAGGTATCACAGGCAACATGATGGAGCGTGTTGATGCTCTTGTTAAGTCTCATGTTGATGTCATCGTTGTTGACTCAGCTCACGGACATTCAAAGAATATACTTGAGGCTGTTAAGAAGATCAAGGCTGCTTATCCGGATCTTCAGATAATCGCCGGAAATATCGCAACAGGTGCTGCTGCCAAGGCTCTTATCGAGGCTGGTGCAGATGCAGTAAAGGTTGGTATCGGACCTGGTTCTATCTGTACAACACGTGTCGTTGCCGGTATCGGTGTACCACAGATTACAGCTATCATGGACTGTTACAAGGTTGCTAAGGAGTATGGAGTTCCTGTTATCGCAGATGGTGGTATCAAGTACTCAGGTGATATGACAAAGGCTCTCGCAGCCGGTGCCAACGTATGTATGATGGGCTCAATGTTCGCAGGCTGTGATGAGGCTCCGGGAACCTTCGAGCTTTATCAGGGAAGAAAATACAAGGTATATCGTGGCATGGGTTCTATCGCTGCCATGGAAAACGGAAGCAAGGACCGTTACTTCCAGGAGGGCGCTAAGAAGCTCGTTCCTGAAGGAGTTGAGGGTCGTGTAGCTTACAAGGGAACTCTTGAGGATACAGTATTCCAGCTTGTTGGTGGTATCCGCTCAGGAATGGGCTACTGCGGTTGCAAGACAATCGAAGATCTTAAGGAGAACGGACAGTTTGTCAAGATTACTGCTGCTTCTCTCAAGGAGAGCCATCCTCATGATATCCATATCACAAAAGAGGCTCCTAACTACAGCACAGACGATAAATAAACACATTTATTAATTCATATTACGAGGTAAAATATTTGGACGCTGACGACATATCGCAGATTATATTCTTATTAATACTTTTAGCACTTTCCGCATTTTTTTCATCTTCGGAGACTGCTCTTACTACCGTAAACAAAATACGTATGAGAACCCTGGCTGAGGCTGGCAACACAAAAGCCAAAAAGGTGCTCAAGGTGACTGAGAACTCTCCAAAGATGCTCTCAGCCATCCTTATCGGCAACAACATCGTAAATCTTTCAGCATCATCGCTCACCACCTCGCTTGCCATCAAGCTGTTTGGCAGCGTCGGAGCAGGTGTCGCAACCGGAATACTTACATTCCTCATACTGATCTTCGGAGAGGTCTCTCCGAAGACACTTGCGACCATAAAGGCTGACAAGATTTCGCTCTCAATCGCAGGCTTTATATCAGTGCTCATGGTAGTGCTGACACCTGTAATATTTATCATCAACAAGCTTTCACTCGGAGTCATTTTCCTCTTCGGAATAAGACAAAGCGATGCCAAGCGCGTCATGACCGAGGAGGAGCTTCGTACAATCGTTGATGTAGGACAGGAGGACGGTGTCATCGAGGATGAAGAGCGTGATATGATTCACAATGTATTCGATTTTGGAGATGCCGAGGCCAAGGAGGTCATGGTTCCGCGTATTGATATGACGTTTGTCCATGTTGATTCTACTTATGATGATTTGATTTCCATATTCAGAGAGGATAAATTCACCAGACTCCCTGTGTATGACGAAAGCACTGACAACGTAATCGGTATTGTAAATGTGAAGGATCTGCTGCTCCTTAAGGATGAGGATAAAGAGCATTTTTCCATCAGAAATATCATGCGTGAGCCTTACTTTACATATGAGCACAAGAATACAGCGAATCTGTTTCTCGAGATGCGCGAATCATCTATATCGCTTGCCATTGTCTTAGATGAATACGGTGTCACAGCCGGACTCATCACACTTGAGGATCTCTTAGAGGAGATAGTCGGTGAGATTCGTGATGAATACGACTCTGACGAGCAGGATGATATCACAAGAATAAATGACTACGAATACATAGTTCTTGGCTCTGCAAATCTCGAGGATGTAAGCGATGAGCTTGGTCTGCACCTCGAATCAGACGACTATGACACAATCGGTGGCTACTGCCTTGAAAAGCTTGACCACCTGCCTGAAAAAAATGAAATAATCATCACTGATGACAATATCCTTCTCCGCATAGAGGCTGTTGATAAAAACCGAATCGAAAAGGTCTATATCAAATTGCCAAAGCCTGCCGAAGAAGAGAATTAAATTCAGGATCGTTTAACCAGCGGGAGTTCTCCATGAGACCTCCTGCTTTATTTTTGCTGTAATACAAATACCATTCTTCATACATTAGTTATCCTCCATTGGCTGATCTGCTACAATAGTCTTTTTGCAGCTTATTTTCTTTGTCACACCTGTAGGAAGCTTGAACTCTTCCTCTATTCCTGCTGAAATAATGCCCTTTTCCATATCACATACATAGACTGTGGCAATTGCACTACCGCCTGCTGTAAGTCTCTCATTAATGTCCTCTATGACAGCTTTTTCCACATCATAGCTGCTGACGGGCTTTTTATCCACGATATACATATTGGGCTCGTAATATCTGTTCATAGCACCCGAAAGTGCTAATGACAGACTCTTTTCCATCTGGTTCTCCCTGACTGTCATATTGTATACACTAAGCCCAAGCATCGCTGTATACACTACAATAAGACAGCCTATTATTCCAAGTACTACATTTTTCATTCTATACGCCTGCTACCTTTCTATTAATTGGAACACTTATCCTCACATGATCCCTTGTGCCATCATAGAGGCTGTTGATAAAAACCGAATCGGAAAGGTCTATATCAAATTGCCAAGGCCTCCCGAAGAAGAGAATTAAATTCAGGATCGTTTAACCAGCGGGAGTTCTCCATGAGGCCTCCTGCTTTATTTTTGCCATAATACTTTTCGCTTATGAATCTAATCTTTCCAAAGGCTTTGGTTCTCTCCTTGACCTGAGTATCTGTAAATGTGATGGATATAGTCTTTTGCGTGATATTTCCATAGCTGTCCTTTGCCTCAAGCACTATCTCTATGATATCCTTGTCACGTGCACTTTCTATTTTACGGTCATCAAAATTTTTCACTTTCAGATAATTTATCTCGTTATCGCCAAACGCAATATCACCATCCTCCACATCCGTTGCAGATATAAGACTTCCTATCAGCTGCTCTGTTATACCTCCATTCCTTGCCTGCTTTATCGAAAAGAACATATCATCCGCCTTTATGGTAGGCTCATGCTCCCAAAGTGCATACATACGTATTACCGCCTTATCTGTATACTCTATCCCCAGTATCCTGCATAAATCAGCTACCTGTATACTCTCTCCCGGCGCATATTTTATATCAGGATACTCTTCTCCTAAAATCCAGCCTATACACATATGCTGGCTTGGCAATGTCACCGTATCACTATACTTCACAGTGGCAGATACACCGGTATCATATTCTATGGTATACTCGTTTTCCTGCCATACTGCGTATATATTTTTCGACGGTCTGTTTGACTCAATCCAGCTGTTTGCCACACCACACAATAACGGATATCCGGCAATCGTATCATACGAATTATTTCCCCAGCCACTCATATGATACCCGGCCATCTGCCAGCCCACAGCCGGAAAAGCCTGATTGATGCCTCCATATGTGTAGCTCTTTGAGGTCTTTTCTGAATCAGACGCACTCGTATTCCGCCAGAATGTCACAGCTATAGTACCTGCCTTTGCGTATGCCGTATAAGTACCACCCGAATTCACATAAAAACCATATGATGATGAGCTCATTGACGAATCATTGTTCCAATTCGTGAAATCATATCCGGCAGAACTGCTTGCACTGATTGTCACATATGTACCATAGCAGTATGTACCTCCCCCTGATACACTGCTTATGCCTGTAGACTTCCTGACATCAATTGTATGAAACAGTCCTCTCACCGTCTTGCCATAATACGAATACAGTGCTGAGAGTGCGCTGTCCGTCCAGTTTGCCGCTTTGGATATACCTGCATATGTAGTATAAACCTTTCCCCAGGAAGGACCATTATCATTCATGCCACCCTTGTTTTTGCCATTTACTCGAAGCACCATGCAGGCATCGAGGATGATGGTGCAGGAGCCGGAGCTAAGGGCATTGAGAGATTCTTGATTCATTCTGTTTCTAACATATCTCAAAGGAATTTTGTACATCATATATTCCTTCCCACTTGACTTTGCTTGACATTTAAGTGTCATATAGCTTCCACCCATTTGATAATAAATGGTCTGAATAACATTCCCACTACTATTTTTTACACTCATTTTGTAGCCTATTGTCCTATATTTTGTTCCTGAAGTAGATGTATTTCCTGCTGAACAAAAATAAATATCGCCCTCATATATGTTTGTAGGCTTAAAAACTGCACTGTTTCCGTAACTATTATAAAACTTAACCGGCTCACTCCATTCATCTGCAATAATATTACTTTTCTCAAAATTTAACCCTATACATATAATTAGCAATACTCCTACTATTAACTTCTTTAAAAATTCTTTCATAACTAAAAAATACCAACTCCCCACATATAGCATATCAGATATCCGTATTCATCATATTCTCCTTTAGTATACAGGCCTGTAAAATTATAAAATCCATATGACTCAGCTAGAGCCTCATTATAATTAGGTATCTCATTTTTTGACGGATAAATACATCTGTCATCACCAGAAATTCCTACTGAATTCAATGATAATCCCCACTCTTCTTTCATCTTATGTGCAATCTGTTCCGCTAAATATGAATCAGATATACTTCCATCTGTCCACTGTTTTACCAACGAATCAATATGCGCCTTCTGCTCCCCACTCATGCCATTTCCAGCCTTACTGCCATAAAATATCCATCCCGGTGCAACATACTCATTTTTTGGGGTTTCCGGCTGCGCGGGCTCACTTTGAGCCGGCTCAGGTGCGACTGTCTGATTTGATGCTGCCGGTTTTGAATCGTTACCTACAGGTTGTTGTGTGTTATTGCTGTCTGTCGATGTCTTTTTTTACCTGCTGTCGATGTCTTTTTTATCTGCTGCTGTTTTGTCTTCTGATGATTTGTCAGAAGCTTTATCTGACGCTGTATTTGCATTATCTGAATTACCGGCTGCCGGTGCGGAATTATCATTGGTATCTGATTGCGTACCGTTATTTTGCTTATTATCTTTATCAACTACATTTGTTTCCTTCAATGCATCCTTTTTCACAAGCTCAAGTGTCTCGCTTTCAGCTACAATATCCTGCGTATTTTCAGTCACACTGACAGACCGGGAATCCTTTTTCTTCCCCTTTTCTCCTGATTTTGAGCTTACTGCCACTGCTATACATATGATAAGAATTATTGCTATTATCACTGCCGGTATAATAAATAAAAGTCTGTGTTGTTTTTCATTTTTCATTTTATATATCCGCTACCTTTCTATTAATTGGAATACTTATCCTCACATGATCCCTTGTGCCGTTTTTGCAGGTTATCCTGACATGCATATCATACACACCATAATCCGGAAAGCTAAGTGACGAGCCATCGGCTGATATGCTGCCTGTACAGTCATTTCTGTCCGAATCATACAGGGCATAAACTTCAAGCTTATCCAGATTATCCTCATGCGCTGTAACATCAAGCAGGTCATATACACTGTAGCTTACGGCATTCTGACGCATTTTCTCCTTTAGCTCAACACCCGGAACCGGTATATTTTTCATGCTGTCATAGCTGTCGTTTGCGCTATCGCTGCTCAATATATCCTGTGGCGCAAATGCCACACTCATTTTGTTCTTTAAAGCCCCAAATCCCGACAGCAGCGCAATTCCTACAACCACCGCCACTATCATGGCTCCATATGTCTGCATTATCTCCTTCATCTATAGTCTCCCGATTATTTAAATTGCGCTGTTACCCCATATATTTATAAGCTGCGCAAGCATGCCTCCCTGAGCCAGCACAATATTCCCCATCAACACGAGAAATGCACTTGTGGCGGCCGCTGCAATCAGCACGCCTCCATACTGTCTGAATACTTCTTTCATTTTCTCTTACCTTTACATACTTTTTAATCAATTCAGTTACTATCACAGCAGAGTAGACACATACACGAGCACACCGATTACTCCACTGCCTAAAAGAAGCATAATAACGCTTCCTCCCAATTCTTCTATTAAAAGCTCCATCTGTTTTTCTCCTCTTATACAGCCATATCCACAAGAAACGTACTACAACGCATATCCGCTCAGCACATGCTCCTGCTCTATTCCGAAAAATGCTACCGCGTAAGTGAACTTAAGCTCCACTCTTGCCTTTTCTATCTCATCTGACGAAGTGATTTGTGATGCGTCTGTGACTGTCCTTATGGAATTGTCTGTCATATACAGTTTAAGCTCCAGTGTATCTCCGGCTTTTGATGCATTTTCAAAGCAGGTCTGCGCAACCGAGCTGTCATAATCACTGTCCTCAAGCTCATTGATAATCTGCGCATGTAGGTTCTGTGCCTCAACGACAGTCATAAATCCCGACAGCACACCTGATGATGTAACCACCATAAACATAATCAAAAACACCCCTAAAAAGGTCTTCATTATCTGACTCACAACACACCCCCTACACTACCTTGTATGATAAAAAGCTTATAAGGAAAATAGCCATATCAACTATCATCTTAAATGATGCTGTGATAACAGGAGCCAAAAACAAAAGATACATGCCGGCAATCTTATCCTTAAGCCTCGCGGTGTCTGCTGCATCAAGCATCTCCAGATTCTTCGTAATCAGCTCATCAATCTGACTTCCGCAATTGCCACTATTTCCAATCGAAACAGCATACAGCATGCCCATGGCTGCGTTTATCTCCGGCAGGTTCAAACAGTCAAGAAATCTGTGATACGGGTCAGAGCTCTCCGGCTCCACGTCCAGTCTCTCCACAAGCGTATTTACCTCTTCCTTAAGTATCACCGGTATATGCTCTCTCGACTTCTGTATGGCTACCTGCACATTTTCACTCTGAATCAATAGGGCGAGGTCCATCAGCCACTTGGGAAATGCACTCTTTACATCCGCTATCAGATTTTTCCTTCATAAGCCTATGACCTATACGGTGCTGATTCAGACATATAAGAGCTGCTCCCATAGCTGCCACAGCCGGCCATTGTCTGTCAGTATACAGTAAAAATGCACTGGCTAACGCCGGTATAACTGCCATAAGAATTGACGCACGAAGCTCCTTTGCCGGATTGTATGCCTTGTATTCCTCGAGCTTTTTGGCATGCTTATCATCCTCCGGAAGCAGATCAATTCCAAGATAATCCACTTCAAGAAATTTCTGCCCCCAGAGTATGATTAAATCATCAAACACTATAAGAGCTGCAGACAGTATCTGTACAATGATATTGCTGCTGATATCCATGCTCAAAACCGGCAGATAAAGTATGATTCCACTAATGATAACAGAGGTCACAACTGACAGGATAATCTGATGAAACATCCTCTGTCTGTCCTCTATATTGCGCAGTATCCTGCGCTCCCATGCACTCTTATCCTTAAGCAGTATCCTGGCTGATTCTTTAATATCACCGCCATAGTACTCAGCGTGTGCCATAAACTCGTGTGCATTTACTATTCGGTTGCACTTGTACTCATCTTCGATAATCCTCATAGCATCCACAAACACCTCTGTCTCATCAAACGTGAGCATCATATGATCAATAGCCCTGCTCACAGTCTCCTTCATATGACCATCTGCCAGTGTGCTCTTTACATCCTCAAATGCACGGATTATCTTCTGCTCCTTCAAAAACGAATACAGCAGGGTGTCAATATACAGCGATACATCCAGAAAGCGCTTTCGCGCTTCCTGAAATCTATGGCCTTTGATTCGGTGAAAATGCTGCATAACAAGAAGAAAAACAAGTACCACAGCTGTACACACCCAGTTTAACTTGAGCAGAAGATGCAGCACATATGTCAGAAAAAAAATCAATATATACGTCATTCCTAAGCCTCCCTCTCCTCACTCATCATGGCCTCATTCATCCTTATCTCATTGACAAAGGACTCGCCAAACGGCTCATTCACACCCTCTCTTTTAAATCTGCGAAGTATGACCTTTGGTATATCGTGAGTCACTATCTGTCCGTCTGATACAAGCATAAACACATGATTGGTATAGTTTTCCCTGTAGAAAAGCACACCTGGTCTATGTATCTGTACACCACTCCGTCTTCATTTCTTCTCTTGCGGATCAAAATTCCCACATCAAGTGCCTGATATATGTCATTCTCCATACGCTCTGCATCCACACGGCTCTCTAGCATATTGAGTATTCTGTCCGGTATATTGCGCACATCATCTGTATGGAGAGTCGTCATGCCACGCACACCTGTGCTCCAGCTCTGCAGCAGATATTTTACCTCCTTTGAGCGTGCCTCTGAGAGCATAATCCACTTTGGATTCATTCTAAGACATGACTTGATAGCCTCAGAGTAGCCAAACACATCCTCACTCACCTTCATCTCTATACAGTCCTTGCCCGGATTTGTCTCGGCATAACGTATCTCAAGAGTATCCTCAATTGTAATCACGCGCTCATTCGCCGGTATAAACTGTGAAAAAAACTTCACGCACTCCGTCTTTCCGATGCCCGGCATCCCGCAAAAGGTGATATTCATCTTGGTCTTTACGCAGTTTATCAGTACAGCTAAAAGCTCCTCCGAGCAGAATTTCTCAGCAATTGCAGATTCTGCTGTCAGTCTGATAAGCGGCGGTGTCTTTCGTATGCTGATGCTCCTGCCCGACTTCGCAACCGATTCATGCAGTATCGTCACACGAAGCTCGCTCGTCTCGGCCTCAAGCTCCGGATTTCTCTTATTGAACTGTCTGCTTACGACATTGGCGATGCGCTGTGTAAACTGCTCCACAAAAGCAGGTGTCATATACTGTGTGACAAACTGCTGATTGGCTCTGAAACGCTCATTGAATATATTTGTAAGCCATATTTCTTTGCCGTTATAATCTATATCCGTTATCTCGTTGCTGGCTACAAAGCTCCAAAGCGGTCCAAAATATTCTTTTCCAAGCTCCATGTACCACCTCTTATTTGACACTCATATTGGCATGATTTGAAAAGTTTGTAATCAGATCACTAAATGTCTTTCCTACTATGCCTGTTGCATCAGAGCCTATAACCGCTGTTACAACGAGGATGATTGATAAAATAGCTACAACTGTTATGAGTATTCCGCCATATTCCTGAAAAATTTCCTTCATAATATTTAAATCCTTTCTTCATCTAAGTCTAAAATAATAGTGTTAAATAAAATCAAAAATTAAATATATTAAACTAAAAATCAAGGGAAAAAAATAGTGGCCGAAATGCCACAAAAAGAAACCTGCATAGAAGATATGCAAGACACAATTTAAAAAGATATTTATATCTTACACAAAAATCGGGATTTGTAAATACCAAATCCCGAAAAAATGTGCACAAATATTCATTTAGTTTTTATACATATATCACATACTTATTTTAGATAAATATGCCAATTATAGGTCTACTCGTTAGGACATAACAGAGAATTGCATATCTATCCGTTAAGACATAACAGTGATTTATGCCTCGAGCAGCTTATTTACGCTGACAAGACGTGTGACAACAACAAACACCTCTGCAGCCTTTTTCAGCTCATCAAGTGATGGATATGTCGGAGCAATTCTTATCACGCTGTCATCCGGATCCTTCTTGTAAGGGAAAGGAGAGCCTGCACCTGTCATTGTGACACCAGCTTCCTTGCACTTTGCAACGATTTCCTTTGCACAGCCTGAAAGAGTCTCAAATCCGAAGAAGTATCCACCAAGCGGCTTAACCCATGTTCCGATGCCTCTTGAAGCAATTTCATCTGTGAGGATATTCTCAACCAGCTCGAATTTAGGTCTGATAAGAGCTGCATGCTTTGCCATATGAGCCTTGATACCATCTACATCCTTAAAGAATCTCGCATGACGAAGCTGATTAATCTTGTCGTGTCCTATTGTCTGTATAGTAAGGCGCTTCTTGATATCCTCACGGTTTTTCTCAGATGTGCATATACCTGCCACGCCTGCACCGGGGAATGTCACCTTACTTGTTGAGCAGAACTCAAATACCATATCAGGTTTTCCCTCTTTCTCGCAGAGCTCAAGGATATTTGGAATCTCTGCCTGCTTATCATCATAGAGATGATGAACTGTGTATGCATTGTCCCAGAAGATTCTAAAATCATCTGCTGCAGGCTTAAGCTTTGCAAAACGCTCAACTGTCTCATCAGAGTATACAACACCCTGTGGGTTAGAGTATTTTGGAACACACCAGATTCCCTTTACAGAGGCATCGTTATTGACATATTTCTCAACCATATCCATATCAGGACCATCCTCAGTCATAGGGATGTTTATCATCTCAACTCCAAACTCCTCTGTGATTGCAAAGTGCCTGTCATAGCCCGGTACAGGACAGAGGAACTTCACCTTGTCAAGCTTGCACCATGGTGTATTGCCGCAAAGACCAAAGATAAATGCACGTGCAACCTGATCATACATGATATTGAGACTTGAGTTTCCATATACTATAGCCTGCTCAGGCTTTGCTCCTACCATGCCTGCGATAAGGGCCTTTGCCTCAGGAATTCCGTCCAGACATGCATAGTTTCTCACATCAAGTCCTGATTCACTTTTCATATCACTGTCTGATTTCAAGACATCGAGCATAGGGAGTGAGAGGTCAAGCTGTTCTGCTCCCGGCTTTCCACGCGACATGTCAAGGCTTAAGCCAAGATTCTTAATCTTCTCGTACTCAGCCTCAAGTGCTGTCTTTTCCTGCATTAACTCGTCCTTTGTCATTTCTGTATACTTTTTCATTTAAAGATCCTCCTGGTCTGATTTTCTAAATATTTATGTTATTATCAACTATTTGCAATTATTCAAGCTTCATCTATGCACTTTCATGTATCACAGTCTCTGTGAAGCTCATCCATGTGTGCTTTTATCTTTGCCTCATAGCCTATATCCGTAGGCTTGTAAAACACTCTGTCTGTAAGGCCATCCGGCAGATACTGCTGCTTCACATAATGATTTGGATAGTCGTGTGCGTATTTGTACCCGACTCCGTGCCCGAGCTTTTCTGCCGCGCCGTAATGGGCATCCTGCAGATGTGCCGGAACAGCCGGTGTCTTAGTCTGCTTCACGCAGCTCATCGCTGCCGATATCGCATTATATGATGCATTGCTCTTTGGCGCGCATGCCATGTATGTGACAGCCTGTGACAGAATAATCTGTGCCTCCGGCATTCCAACGCGCTCGACCTCTGCCGCCGCCGATGCCGCTACAACCATAGCCATCGGGTCTGCATTGCCTATATCCTCCGATGCAAGTATCATGATTCGTCTTGCGATAAATTTCACATCTTCTCCGGCATAAAGCATCCTCGCCAGATAATAAACCGCCGCATCCGGGTCTGAGCCGCGCATGCTCTTTATAAAAGCAGAGATGGTATCGTAATGGTTATCCCCCTTCTTATCATAGGAGATAACTCTTTTTTGTATACATTCGCTCGCCACATCGATAGTGATATGAATGATGCCATCGTCTGACCTGTCCGTGGTCAGTACACCAAGCTCAATCGCTGTGAGCGCCGCTCTCGCATCTCCGTTTGACACATCTGCAAGGAAATCAAGTGCATCATCATCTATTTGTGCATTGTATGCACCCATGCCCCTTTCTGTGTCAGTCAGTGCTCTCTTAAGAAGTACCTTTATATCATCCGTTGACAACTTTTTAAGCTCAAAAATGACTGAGCGTGAAAGCAAGGCTCCGTTTACCTCAAAGTAAGGATTCTCAGTGGTAGCTCCTATCAGAATAATGGTGCCATCCTCCACAAACGGAAGCAGATAATCCTGCTGCCCCTTGTTGAAGCGATGTATCTCGTCGATAAAAAGTATCGTCTTCTTCTGATACATTCCCTGATTATTCTTCGCCTGCTCCACGACCTCTTCCATGTCCTTCTTGCCTGCAGAGGTTGCATTAATCTGCATAAACTCAGCACTGGTAGTGTGGGCTATGACCTTTGCCAAAGTAGTCTTTCCGGTGCCCGGCGGCCCGTAAAAGATGATGGAGCTGAGCTTATCGGCTTTAATCGCACGATACAAAAGCTTGTCCTTCCCAACTATGTGCTGCTGCCCGACCACCTCATCAAGTGTTGTCGGACGCATCCTAGAAGCTAAGGGACCGCTTGTCTCCTTATTCTGTTCTCTCATGTAATCAAATAAATCCATATCATCCCCGCCTGAAATGCATATTTGATATATCTGTTATATCATTTTGCAATTTCTTTTAGCAAAAAATTCATTTTGCATTGATATAATCGGCAATTACGTGTTTTATAAGTGCTAATTATGCATAAAAAAGTGGTGCAAAATTCATTTCCCTATAATAAGATACATGAATTTGCACCACTTTACAACACAAAATTTAATTTTCTACGAAATGACTAATATTTGCCCTTTAATGCAGGATAAAACTGCTTAAATTTTGCATAGCCCTTCTCATATTTTTCGACAAGCTGTGGACTTGGCATGGTTGTATCCTTCTTTCTCACAATAGCCGCTGCCGCAGCCTCCACATTTTCAAAGCAGCCGTTTGCAACTGCAGCCAGTATTGCACCGCCGTATGCCGGTCCTTCCTCGACCTCTACCGTGTCAACCTGCATATTCATGACGTTTGCAACTATCTTTCTCCAAAGCACACTCTTTGCACCGCCACCACAGATTGTTGTGCTTTTTGGTGCCACACCAAGGCTCTTTGCCACCTCAAGTGAATCTCGAAGACCATATGCCACACCCTCAAACACAGCCTGCAGCATGTCGGCTCTGTCAGTATCCATGCTCATCCCGATAAACGCTGCCCTTGCAGACGGATCATTGTGTGGAGAGCGCTCTCCCATCAGATAAGGCAGAAAATACACATGATTCTCACCAAGTCTGCCATCCTCCTCAAGAGGCTTCTGCTCATTCACAAAGTCATCGGAATGAAGGATATCCTTCATCCACCAGTTGTTGCAACTTGCAGCAGAGAGCATGCAGCCCATCAGATGATAGCCGCCGTCAGCATGATCAAACGAATGAAGCGCATTGTGCGAATCCACTCTGAACTCATCACTTGTAATAAAAAGTGTGCCGCTTGTTCCAAGAGAAAGGTTACACTTTCCGGCTCCGACCGTACCTGTTCCTATAGCTGCAGCCGCATTATCTCCTGCCCCGGCTGCAACTATGCAGTCTTTAGGAAAGCCCAGCTCACATGCCACATCAGCTTTCAGAGTGCCTGTCTTTTCACTGCTCTCATAAAGCCCAGGAAGCCACTCCTCTCTTACATCGCATATGTCAAGCATCTCCTTTGACCAGCACTTATTTTGACATCCAGAAGAAGCATTCCCGATGCATCAGAATAATCGGTACTAAATACACCTGTCATGCGGTATGCAATATAATCCTTTGGCAGCATAAGCTTTTTTATTCTGGCAAAGTTTTCCGGTTCATTTGCTTTTAGCCATAAAATCTTTGGCGCTGTAAATCCAGCAAACGCTATATTTCCGGTGAGCTCAGACAGCTTTTCTTTTCCTATTACATTATTTAAATAGTCTGTCTCCTTCTGTGTTCTTCCGTCATTCCAAAGTATAGCAGGTCTTATTACATTGTCGTTTTCATCCAATACGACAAGTCCATGCATCTGACCGCCGAAGCTGATTCCCGCAACAGCGCTCCTGTCAAAATCTTTAGTCAGCTCTATAAGCCCAGCCACGGTCTGCTCCCACCAGTCACATGGATTCTGCTCTGACCAGCCTGGCTTTGGAAAGCTGATTGGATACTCCTTTGAGACTATATTTAATACCTTTCCACTCTCATCCATGAGCAGAAGCTTTACTGCACTTGTGCCTAAATCCACACCTATATATAGCATATCTATTCTCCATTCACGTAATATGTTTACATCAGATAACGTAACTATTCAGAACCCACTAACAGAAAGGATTTTCTGTCTTGTATGGCAGTGATGCCGGCTGATTGTAGTTAATATCCTCAACTGGAACGCCAAGATATTTAAATACCTCAAAAAGGGCTTTTCCGTAATGACCGAAAGCTACAGCTCCGTGATGAGGATAATTCTTCTCAATAAGCACATGACGGTAGAAACGTCCCATCTCCTTTATCGCAAACACTCCGATACTGCCGAATGAGCGTGTTGCAACAGGAAGCACCTCACCCTGTGCCACATAAGCGCGAATCTTACAGTCTGCTGTAGACTGAAGACGGTAAAATGTAATATCTCCCGGCACTATATCTCCCTCAAGTGTTCCGTTTGTCACCTCTATAGGAAGGCTTCTTGCCATAATCATCTGATACTTCATCTGTGGGTTGCAAACCTTGCTTGAACAGGTGTTTCCACAGTGGAAGCCCATAAATGTGTCTGTATGCTTGTAGTCAAATCTGCCCTCGATTGACTCCTTGTACATATCCTTCGGCACTGAGTTGTTGATGTCGAGAAGTGTTACTGCATCCTCGCTGACGCAGGTTCCGATGAACTCACTGAGCACTCCATATATATCCACCTCACATGAAACCGGGATACCTCTTCCTGTAAGACGGCTGTTTACATAGCATGGTACAAATCCAAACTGTGTCTGGAAGGCAGGCCAGCATTTTCCTGCGATTGCCACATACTTTCTGTAGCCCTTATGCTCATCAACCCAGTCTAAAAGTGTGAGCTCATACTGTGCAAGCTTCTCAAGGATCTCAGGCTTTTTGTTGCCCTCGCCAAGCTCCTTTTCCATGTCCTTTACCACATCCGGTATTCTCTCATCACCGGCATGCTTGTTAAATGCCTCAAACAAATCAAGCTCTGAATTTTCCTCAATCTCAACACCCATATTGTAGAGCTGCTTGATTGGCGCATTGCATGCAAGGAAATTGAGTGGTCTCGGTCCAAATGAAATAATCTTAAGATTATTAAGTCCGTATATAGCCCTTGCTATTGGCAGGAATTCATGTATCATATCTGCGCAGTCATCTGCATCGCCCACAGGATACTCCGGAATATACGCTCCTATATTTCTGAGTGCCAGATTGTAGCTTGCATTTAACATACCACAGTATGCATCTCCACGTCCCTGAATTAAGTTCTCCTGTGTCTCCTCTGCTGCTGCAACAAACATCTTTGGTCCGTCAAAGTGCTTTGCAAGAAGAGTCTCTGAAATCTCCGGTCCAAAGTTTCCAAGGTAAACACAAAGTGCATTGCAGCCTGCTGCCTTTATGTCCTCAAGTGCCTGTACCATATGTATTTCGCTCTCCACGATACATACAGGACACTCGTATATGTCTGCTGCATCATACTTTGCAGCGTATGCATCGACAAGTGCTTTTCTTCTGTTTACTGACAGACTTTCCGGAAAACAGTCACGGCTTACCGCAACTATACCGATTTTCATTTTTGGAATATTGTTCATAGTGTAAATCTCCTTCTCTCATATGCCCCATCGGACAGATTAATTGTTCTTATGTGCTAAGTATATATCCGGTTCAGCTTAATTGATACCTATAATTTAGTAAATTTAGTGTAATTTTCAACTTAATTTACTAAATTATAATGTTAATACTATATTGTCATGTTATAATGAGGCAAATAAAACATAAGGAGCCATGCCATGTCTATCACAGCAAAAGAACTTGCCAAACAACTTAATCTTTCTGAAGCAGCTATATCGATGGCACTTAATAATAAGCCCGGTGTCAGCACACTCACCAGAAAACGTGTGCTCGAAGCTGCGGCCTCTGCCGGATATGATTTTTCAAGAATATCAAATACCAATGAAGCTCCGGCCTCCAATGGCACATTATATTTTGTAATATACAGAAAGAATGGCGCTGTAGTTCCTAATTCTCCTGTTTACACACATACAGAGCACGGCGTTTTGGTACAGGATGTTCCATTCTTTTCACAGCTGTCAGAGGGTATTGATTTGGGCTGCAGGCACTGCCACTACTACCTGAATATCAGCTACATCTACGAAAATGACGATATTGAGGCTTTGCTGTCTGAGTGGAAAAGGCTTGGAGCAAAGGGTATCCTGCTGCTTGGAACCGAGATGGAAGAGCATGACATAAAGCCCTTTACAAGGTGCGGTCTGCCTGTTGTGCTAATAGACAACTATTTCGAAGCCTTAAACCTCGATTGCGTGACTATAAATAACCTGCAGGGTGCCTATCTCGCCACAGACTATCTGATCAAACAAACACATGCACAGCCGGGATATCTGCATTCCTCATACATTATAACAGGCTTTGAGGAGAGAGCCGACGGCTTCTATAAAGCAATACGCAAAAACGGTATGTCAACCTCGCGCTCAGTCGTACATCACCTCTCCCCTACAGTTGACGGTGCTTACTGCGATATGAAGGCAGTAATAAAAAGCGGTGACGAGCTTACCCGATGCTACTTTGCCGACAATGACCTGATTGCTGCCGGAGCTATGCGTGCACTTTCAGAGGCAGGCTATCGTATCCCTGAAGACATATCAGTAATAGGCTTTGATGATATGCCAATGTGTACCTACATTACACCGCCTCTTTCAACCGTGCATGTGCCTAAGCAGTACATGGGTGAAATTGCAGTAAAAAGGCTTGCAGAGATAATAAATTCTACCTCTACAAGCCATGTAAAAATTGAAATAAGTACAGAAATTGTAAAGAGAAAAAGCTGTTAATTTCTATACATTCACTTATGCATTTTTCTGAACTGCCGATGCACTAAGTTTGCCATCCTTCACATCTATGAGGATAGTATCTCCTGCTCTCACACCATCTGCCAAAATCAATTTTGCTGCAAGTGTCTCGACATGCTTCTGCAGATATCTCTTAAGTGGTCTTGCTCCGTATACCGGATCGTAGCCATTATCGGTGATAAACTGCTTTGCAGTGTCTGTCAGCTCGACTGTGATTTCCTTGTCTACAAGACGCTTGTTTAAGTCTGCCATGAGCAGGGTGATGATATGACCGATGTTGTCCTTTGTGAGAGGCTTGAACATGATGATCTCATCAAGTCTGTTTAAAAACTCCGGTCTGAAATGACCCTTAAGCTCATCCATGACGCGGTTCTCACACTCTGTGCTGATGCTGCCGTCTGCCTCTATGCCCTCAAGAAGCTCCTGTGAGCCGAGGTTACTTGTCATAATGATGATAGTGTTTTTGAAATCCACGGTACGTCCCTGTGAGTCAGTAATTCGTCCGTCATCAAGCACCTGAAGCAGTACGTTGAATACATCCGGATGGGCTTTTTCCACCTCATCAAAGAGTACTACTGAGTATGGCTTACGCCTTACAGCCTCTGTGAGCTGTCCACCCTCATCATAGCCTACATATCCAGGAGGCGCTCCGATGAGTCGTGACACTGAGTACTTCTCCATGTACTCACTCATATCGAGTCTGACCATGTTGTTTTCATCATCAAACAGACTTGCCGCAAGTGCCTTTGCAAGCTCTGTCTTACCTACACCGGTAGGTCCGAGGAACATAAACGAACCTATCGGCTTTGTAGGATCCTTGATGCCTGCCTTTGATCGGATGATAGCCTCTGTCACCTTTGTGACTCCGTCATCCTGTCCTATTACCCTCTTGTGCAGCTCCTCATCGAGGTGAAGTGTCTTATTACGCTCACTCTCCGTAAGCTTTGCAACAGGTATTCCTGTCCAGCGCGATATAATGAGTGCAATTTCCTCATCGCCCACATTCTCACGCACAAGCGATAAGTCTCTGTCCTTAAGCAGTGCCTCCTCTGATTCCAGCTCCTTCTGCAAATTTGGAAGCACGCCGTACTGCAGCTCTGCTGCCTTTTCCAGGTCATAGTTCTGCTGTGCTGTCTTGATTTCATTCTTTGTTGACTCAATCTTTTCACGAAGCTTGCTGACCTTGTCAACAGCGCCCTTCTCGTTCTGCCACTGAGCCTTTTTTTGCATTGAAGTCATCACGCAGCTCTGCAAGCTCCTTTTGGAGTGCTGCGAGCCTGTCCTGACTTAAGTGGTCTGTCTCTTTCTTTAGAGCTGTCTCCTCTATCTCAAGCTGCATAATCTTACGATTCTGCTCATCAAGCTCTGCCGGCATTGAATCAAGCTCCGTCTTTATCATGGCGCATGCCTCATCCACAAGGTCTATTGCCTTATCAGGCAGAAATCTGTCTGTGATGTATCTGTTTGAAAGCACAGCCGCTGTGACAAGTGCCGAGTCTGTGATTTTGACGCCGTGGAATACCTCGTATCTGTCCTTAAGGCCACGAAGTATTGAGATAGTGTCCTCTACTGTCGGCTCGTCTACCATAACAGGCTGGAAACGTCTCTCAAGGGCTGCATCCTTCTCAATGTACTCACGGTACTCATCGAGTGTGGTGGCGCCCACGCAGTGCAGCTCACCTCTTGCAAGCATTGGCTTAAGAAGCTGTCCTGCATCCATGGCTCCGTCTGTCTTTCCGGCTCCTACTATTGTGTGAAGCTCATCGATAAAGAGAATTATCTGTCCGTCAGAGGCTTTTACCTCCTCAAGTACTGCCTTAAGTCTCTCTTCAAACTCGCCCCTGTACTTAGCTCCTGCAATCAGAGAACCCATATCGAGTGCAAACAGTTTTTTGTCCTTTAAGCCCTCAGGCACATCGCCTTTTACGATACGCTGTGCCAGTCCCTCAACGACTGCCGTTACCAACACCCGGCTCACCGATAAGTACCGGGTTATTTTTAGTCTTACGCGAGAGAATACGCACTACATTTCGTATCTCATCATCACGGCCGATAACAGGATCAAGCTTCTGCTGTCTTGCACGCTCCACCATGTCGTAGCCGTATTTCTCAAGTGTATCATAGGTGGCCTCAGGGTTATCGGATGTGACCTTCTGATTGCCCCTTACCGTAGAAAGTGCTGTGAGGAATCTGTCTCTTGTGAGACCATACTCCTTTATCAGCTCCTTCATTGCCTTGTTTGGATACTTCAGCAGACACAGGAAAAGATGCTCTACCGAAACATACTCATCTCCCATTGCCTTTGCCTCGTCCTCAGCATGGATAAGAACCTTGTTTAAATCATTGCCCACATAGACCTGTGCACTGCTGCCGCTTACCTTTGTTCGCGCTGCCAGATGGCGCTTTGCATTCTCTGTGAAATGCTCTACGTTTATCTCCATCTTGTCAATCAGCTTCGGTATCAGTCCGTCCTCCTGTGAAAGTAATGCCACAAGCAGGTGCTCCTGTTCTATCTCCTGATTGCCATAATCATATGCAAGCTTCTCGCAGTCATTGACTGCTTCTATTGATTTCTGTGTAAATTTTTGAATGTTCATAGTCTCACTCCCTTCTACTATGTTATCCATAAATATGATTCTTATGTGTTATACAGGTAATATCAAAATTTTATCTCTAAATAATCCTTTAAATAATTCTTCAATATTTCCTTGTGACTATGTTATAGCACGCAGATTAGCACTCGTCAAGTGAGAGTGCTAACAATTTTTATTAAATAAATATAAACTTTTGATTTACAAGCAAAAAAGAGTGATTTACATCACTCTCTTTTACTCAATCGGCTGCACAATCCCCGAAACATTTGCCAGATTCTGCATCTTGTCATCAGCGTCTGCCATGATATCTGCGCATTTCTTGAGCTCCTGCTGCATCTCCTCCGTGAATATACGGCTCTTCTTGTAGCGGAGCTGATGCTCTGTGCTGGCCCAGAAATTCATGGCAATGGTACGAAACTGTATCTCTATCGGCACCTTGTCCTTGTGATCCGAAAAATACACATCAACCAGCACTATCATATGAAGACTCCTGTAGCCATTCTCCTTCGGTTTTTTTATGTAGTCCTTTATTGTGACAATCTCGACATCCGCCTGATTCACAAGCATATTGGCCACCTGATATACATCTGATATAAATGGACAAATGACCCTGACGCCGGCTATATCCTTTATCTCACGCTTCATGGCGTTGGTGGTGAGCGGAATGCCCTTTCGCTTCATTTTGTCTATTATGCTGTCAAGCGACTTTACACGGCTCTTTATGTTCTCGATTGGATTTCTTTCGTGATTGTTTTTGAATTCATTATTTAATATCTGCAGCTTTGCTACTATCTGCTGTATACCCGATTCGTAGTAGAACATGATGTGTTCATACTGCGAGGCAATTGAACTAAATTCGCCCAGCATCGGCAGCATCTCTATTTGTGTATCATCCATGTTTCCCCCCCCTTACATATAATATATTTCCGCTTCCCACTTTATAATCTATGCAAGCCGGCATAGCATGCAGTATATTCCTCTGTAAAATTATGAAGTCAGTCACGAGCACACATAGAATTAGATGGTTTTTATTTTATCATTTCTTTCAACTACTATTTTTATGGAACCTCGTGACAGTTCATAATTTTCCTTCGGAACATACCGCATACTCTCCGGCAGAAGGTTTACGAGTGGGAAGCTGCATTCCAATTAATTATTTACTTAATTTAGTAAGTAACAGCCGTGAAATTCGGTATGTTACTTCGATGAGAATCACTCCTGCCACTACATCATATATCACATGCTGCTTCGTAGTCAATGTGGATATGAATACTGCTATAGCACAAATACAGAAAGTTGTACGTATCCACTGCGGTACTTTTTTGTTGCCACGGATGCCTATATAGCACAGCCAGCTTACTAGGCAGTGTATAGATGGAAAAAGATTGTCCGCTGCATCCATACTATATAAAAAGCGCATGAGCTGTGCCCATATGTCTGAGCCCACTATTTCCGGGCGGGTGTTGGTTGTAGGATACACGACATAACAGATAAAACAGACTGCCTTTGCCAGCCAGTCTGCCATGAGGAAACGATAACAGTGCCTTTTATCCATCGCTGCATTGTACAAATATCCTATAATCCAAAAAATATAGCAGCCAAAATAAATGACTACTGTAGGGTACACAACCGGTATCATATCATCAAGCGAGGTCTCTATATTGTGATGGATAAAACCGCCTGCAATAGCACGCGCGCCCCAGTATACACTGAAATTGAGCACTACTGTAAAAAGCAGCGGAATACGACTGTATTTTGGAAGTATTCTGTTAAAAAACTGTCCTGTTTGCGATATGCTGTCCCTGGATAACACGTACTTCTTTGTCTCCTTTTATACACTCTTTAATTTCCGGAAGCAGGTCAATATGACCTTTTTTAAACAAAAGCACTATTGTGGAGCCAATCAGCTCAAAGTGCCCCATCTCTGCGCCCTTTCTCATCATAACATTTTCGTGGTCATTGACTATGCCTCCCACAAGCAGCGCACCTATCTCAATCTGCGCCACCTTGCCAAAATTAACTGTATCCAGAATAGTCCACATACGCCTGTTTTGCCTGTATACAGGCGCATTTTCCAGTGCAATAGGCTGTACACTGTGAAGCAGTCCCTTCACAAAATGATTCCTGCCCTGAAATCCATCATCTATATAGCAGTAATGATGATAATCGTTGGCACAAAGACGCAGTATCACGCAGTCTCCTCCAAACAAATTCCTTTGCAATTTTTTTGTCGGTGACAAGGTCCGTCACCTTGTACCATGAGCCCTTGATGTGAAAGCTGTTGTTGCTTTTTATCCTGTATGCACTCAGGTAGCCGTCACACGGACTGATAAGATGCTCAGCCTGCCTGTCCACTTCAATATCATCACGCTTTCTGGAGAAAAAGTCCTGAAAGCTGTTATATTTCTGACCCTTAAAATCAGACATGTCTATATTGTTATTCTTTATATACCGGCTGATAAGCGGCTTAGACAGCGGGGAGCGTGCTACTATTTCTCCGAGCTTAAGTGCACCTGTATGCAGAAGCACCTTAAGTGTCACACGCCCAGGTGCCGTGGTGTAAAGCCAGTCTACAAACGATTTTTTTGCCATTAAATAAGAACCTCCGCAATGAGAATACAAAACTCAACTGCTCCTATACCTACAAGCAGAACCTCTCCAAAAAGAGATGGCTTTTTGAGCTTTACAGGGAGCACGTAGCAAATGCCAATGATTAAAAGGGCAAGTGCCGCGATTGTCTGTGTATGTATAGCTGTGAACTCTCCAATCAGATATACCGCCGGGATAGCAAGCGCACTTGATGTGATTGGAAGCCCCAGATAATACTGTCTGCGCTCTGCTGTCGCTGCCTGCCTGTTGGCCTCATCCACATTAAAGTATGCCAGACGGATAAGCCCGCAAAGAATGAATACAAATATGGCGGTAAATGCTATTGAAATCTTTGGAGTCACACAAAATACCCACACTGCCGGAAGCACGCCAAAGCATATGATATCACTTAACGAATCTATCTGTATGCCAAATGTTCGCTCGTCCCTGGTACGGTCCTTCTTTGTGGATGCAATGGTGCCATCAAACATATCACAGACACCGGCCAGCATAAGGCAGATTAGTGAACCCACATACCTATCCTTTATGGCAAGCATAACTCCAAGGAAGCCTATCCACATGCCTATGTATGTAAGCACTACCGTGTAATTATAAAAGCCTATGAGTCCTGTCTTTTTCTCTGTGTCTGTATTCCCTATATCCAGAGTATCTGCTATTGCAGAATTAATATTCATATTATTCATATTGATTCCCTTACTTTCATTCTTTTGTTTTTATCAGATAAAACATGATAAGTTTTCTCATTTACCATTAACCGGTAATATTATATGCCCTTACCTGATATATAATAACATATTCATGACATAAACTCATTAATTATTTGTTTAAACTTTTCTTAATATCTCTTATTTTTAGCAAACAAGGCAGAACCCGCTTTCTGATTCTGCCCACATACTATAGCATATCATGAATTATATCTTTAATCTCCTGCTTGTCCTTTTCAAGAACAAATGCAAGCTCTGCATTTAAATTGTGCTCTGCCATCTTGCCATAGCGCTCATCGACGGCTGTAGACTTCTTGCCTGCCTGTGCACGCTGCTCATTTCTGATATGTAAACACTTTAAGAGACTGATCACACTATCCGGCTCACAGCTTCTGACTGCCTCCTTATAGCGCGTTTCGCGCTCCTTCTCATTGTTTACCGCGAGCGCCTCTATCTCAGGTACTCTATCGAGCACCGCCTGTGCCTCATCCTGTGTTATTACCTTACGTATCCTCTTATCAGCATTGTCAACAGGTATATACACTCTGTCATTCTCCTCCTCAACAGGGCGGAGTAAAAAATATGACTTGAGCTGCTTGTCTCCTGACATGTCTAACTCCACGATTTCGCTTATTTTGCAAATTCCATTTGTAGCATTTAATACGTAATCACCTATTTCGAACATATCACACCTCTTTCGTTATACGTTATCATTTTATCACTTTTTCACGAATTTTGTAAGAGGAATTTTTAAAAAATGTCAAATATATCAAAAAAGCGTGTTTTACGTCAATAAAACACGCTTTAAAAAATTACTCAATCAGCTGCTTCACGCGGTCATCGAGCTGGAGCATACGGATGATAAGCTCTATTGAGCCCTTGATACCGTAGCTGGCACTGTTGATACATATATCATAGTTACTTGCCTTGCTCCACTTTCTGCCGGTATAGAATTTGTAGGTCTTCAGATGTCTCTTATCCTCAGATTCTATCCATTTCTTTGCCTGGTTCGGGAGTCACATTCTTGTTTATCTCAAGGAAACGCTGGATTCTTCTCTTCTCCGGTGCTGTAATAAAAATACTTATGTGAGGAATATGATTGTTTGTCAGAATTGCATCTGCAAAACGTCCCATAACAATAAAGTCCTCCTGCTTTGCCTTTTCTACAAGGAACTTGCTTGTATCAAAGAAAAGCACATCCTCTGATGAAAGTCCGTGGTATTTCCTAAAAGCTTTTATGCGCTTTTTGATTCCCATCCGCTCTTTTTTCTGGAAGGTAGCTGTAGCCTGGGCTGCTTCCTCTCCATCCTTCTGTCTGAACACCTCATTCATGACAGACACATCATAGAAATTCATACGAAGCTTGTCTGCAAGTGCAAATCCAATCTCATTTCCACCACATCCGCAGGAACGTCCTATACAGATAATCAGATGATCGCCCGTCTTGAAACGATCCTTCAGGTTTACGGTATTTAAATCCGCTATCTTTGGATCGAGGATATCTCCGTCGGCAAAGCCTGTCGGGAGCTCCGCTATCTCCTCTACTATGTTGTTGTATCTGACCATGATATCATGCCTTGTATCGTGATCAGGTATTGTTCTTGCCATGTTGCTTATCAGGGCAAGCTCGCTTCGGATTCTTGAGCTGTTCTGCCTTGAGTGCAGATCCTCCATGATGTTACGGATACATATATCCTTCTCGCCACCAAATACCCTGCCGAGGGATGAGCCTAATTTCTTGTATACTTCGGCATCAAGCTCATAGATTTCGATGGCAAGAGCTTTAATTTTCTCGTCATAAAATTCCATAATTCATCCCTCCTATAAAAAGAATATGATCATATCTATGATGAAAACAGGTATCAGATAACGCAATGACCACCATATGTAACCAAAGAACGATGGCATGTTGATACCGTTTTCGTCTGATAATGACTTGACCATAAAGTTCGGTGCATTTCCAATATATGTGTTGGCTCCCATAAATACAGCGCCACACGAAATTGCCATAAGCATCTTGACCGGCACCACTCCCAGTGTGGTTGCGACACCTGTAGTAAAGTGCATGGCTCCCGCTGTAGTAAGGAAAACCAGATATGTCGGTGTATTGTCGAGGAAGCTTGAAAGTGCTCCTGTTGCCCAGAACATCTCAAACGGCTTTGTGATTCCAAGACCTGAACCTGCACTCTTTAATACCATAAGAGCAGGCTGCATGGTGATGAAGATTCCGATGAAAAGCACCGCAACCTCCTGAATTGCTCCCCATGTGAAATGGTTCTGCACACGAACCTCCTTCGGTGTTGTCTTGAAGGAAAGCAGGGCTGCAAGCAGAATAATAGCAATCTCAATAATTGCAGGCACAGTGAGTGTAACCTCCCTGAATATCGGAATACCGATAACCTCTCCTGCAGCGTTCTGGAATGCAGAAAGCTTAGGAAGCACACCGCTTAGTATAACAGCTATGACAATCATTACGATATATAAAAAGTTGTGGGCACCCTTTATCCTGATGAGGGGCTCATTTTCCTTCACCTCAGGCATAAGTCCCTTAGTGATATCCTTCTGGTAGGCCTTCTTGTCCAAATGATAAAATATGGTAAGAAGCAGTATCATATTTAATACGAGAACCGGAAACAGCCTCATGCTCCAGAAGAACGATACTCCTCTTGAAAATCCCATGAGCAGTGGCGGATCTCCGATAGGTGTAAGACATCCTCCGATATTTGACACAAGAAAAATGAAAAATACCATGATGTGACGCTTGTTTTTTCTCCATGAGTTCATCTGAATAATCGGCCTTACAAAAAGCATACTGGATCCTGTAGTTCCTATACAGCTTGAAAAAAGAGTTCCAACAGCAAGCATGATAACGTTTACCTTTGGGTTGCCGACCAGACTTCCCTCCAGCTTGATATTTCCGGCTACGCAGAACAGTCCAAAGAGCAGCACGATAAAGGTCAGATAGTCGCCTATCAGACACTCCAGTACCGTCTCTACGGCTTTTGGTGCTCCATAGAACAGCGCGAACGGAATGGCAAAAAGCAGTGACCATAAGATAACTGCATGAGCTTGATGCTTCTCCCACCATTCAGGCTTCACAAGCGGCATAACTGCTATGCACAGCAATAAGCCCGCAAATGGGATACACAACATTAATAATGTGTTTGACATTCTTTTCACCTCTACTTTGTTAAAAAATAAACTAATTCAAATCTAGTTCATTTTACACCATTATTTTTTATTTGCAACCGTTTATAAAAAGATTTTAATTTATATATGTTTTTTATGTAATATTAACATTTTTATAAACAATAATGCATTACCACTTGGTAAAATTATCTATAATATAGTCTGCATCATGAGCCATATCATCCTTTGGTGAAATATTCGATTTCACATAAAATGCATCCATCCGGCATTCCTTTGCACCCTTGATATCGGTAGTCGAATCATTTCCTATAAAAAGCGATTTTGATACGTCAATATCATGCTTATTTATCAGCTCCTTATAAAATCTGATATCAGGCTTTTTGGTATTATAATCGGATGAGATAAATACGTCATCAAACAAATCAAAGATATCAAGTCTTCTCATCTCATAGGCTGTAAATATACGCTGCGCATTTGAAAGCAGATATACATTCTTTCCCGCCTTCTTAAGTTCCTTAAGCATCTCCTTTGTGCCCGGATAAAGCTTTATGTATTCGGTGCTCATCACCCTGAAAAACTGGCCTGTATGCACTGGAAGCTCCTTTGTCGGATTCACGCCCTTTTCCTCATAAAGCTTTTCAAATACATCCTCTATATGTATCTCCGGTGATGCTTCATGGGCATATGAGATGGCAAACTGCGCATCTGCATCAGACTTTTCAATTTTCTTCTTCAGCTCTGCCTCGCTGCTCTTTACAAGTGTCTCATAGCGCTCCTTAAGCTCCTTTGCCTCATACAGTGCTCCGTAATAGCCATAGAACATGGCGAGCTTTTCCCAGATTGCAGTGTCACTCTCGTCTGTGTGAATATCCACGAGCGTACCGTAGAGGTCAAATATATAGTTATCATATGTGAGTGGAAGTTTCATGCTTTTTTCCTTTCGACAATCCAATTATATTCCTTACCACCCATTGTAATATGCTTTGCGGCTTGGGTGCAAGTAGTTTTCCTTCTTTTCAATAATACGTGGCATAAGCCGGTGGTAGGGCAGGCGGTACTGTCGTGCTGGCTACGCTTCGCGGTTAAGTGTCTGTACGAATTATGCCTACAGGCTTTCTATGCCCGACGAAACTGCCTGCCTCCACCACCGGCTTACGCCACTTACGCTGAGATATAATGTGCTGGTCCTCACCTGCGGTTCGGACGGCACGGCGCTCTCAGCCTGCATGTGGGAAGCTCCCATCCTACGATGCTTCCCACTTGACACACTTTATTCGCCGGATGGCATGCAGTGTGTTCTGAAGAAAATTATGAACTGCCACGAGGTTCCATATTCCCTAATAACAAAAAAAACCGGCATATCCACAATCTATCCGTACATGGGCTCGGGGCTGACTTCATAATTTTCTGAAGAATATACTACATGCCACCCCGGCATCCTCTCAGCCTTTATGTGGGAAGCTCAAAACCTACCACGCTTCCCACTCACATCATCGCCCTGCGAAGCTTCGCCAATGTATTCTTCTCCATTCGTGATATGGCCACCTGGTTGCGTCCAAGCACTTCTGCCACCTGCTTCTGTGTCTTATCCTGCATATAGCGGAGCATAATCAGTCTGCGCTCGCTATCATCCAGTGAGTTAAACGCCTGCTGCATTGCGATGTGATTTATCACTTTATCTGTCTCCGATGGCTTGTCTGATGCTTCTGCACTCATTTTATTGTCCAAATAATCAAGCACACTTTCATTTTCTATTGACGATGCATTTTTATCGGCTTCCATGGCAATTATTATATCCTGTTTTGACATACCGGAAATAATTTCCATTTTTTCAAGTGATATTTCACTATTTTCATTCATTCTGTATTTTTCTCTGATAATTGCAATTTTTCTTGCATCATCCAGTATTTTTCGACTGATATGTACCATTCCGTCATCACGTAGAAAGCGCTGTATTTCCCCTATTATCAACGGTACTGCGTATGTAGAAAAGGCAAAGCCCTTACTTTCATCAAATCGCTGCGCTGCCTTTGTCAGCCCAACTGCTCCTATCTGAAATAAATCCTCCCGGTCAACTCCTCTGTTTCTAAAGCGTTTCATAACTAAATAAATCAGGTTTATATTTTCTGTGACAAGTCTGCTGATTTTGTCACTCTTCATAGTACTTTTTTCATCTTTACTGTTGTTCCGTGTCCCGGTTCTGATGTAACTGTGAGCGCGTCCATAAATGCTTCCATGAATGAAAAACCCATGCCTGATCTGTCAAGCTGTGGTTTGGATGTGTATAACGGTTCCATTGCTTTTGCCACATCCTGTATGCCTACTCCGCTATCTGATATTTCTATGTAAAGCTCCCTGCCTATGTAGCTGCAATTCATATGTACCTGTGGACAACTTTTTTCTTCTGCTGCCTGATGATCTGCCTGACCGGATGAAATATTGTCATCCCCCATCTCATAGCCATGGATAATTGCGTTTGTCACCGCCTCTGACACTGCTGTCTTTACGTCCTCCACGTCATCTAGTGTGGGGTTTAATTGTGCCATAAACATGGCTGCTGTCATTCTCGCAAATGCCTCATTCTCTGAAATTGCATCAAAGCTAAGCGATATATGATTTGTTTTTGCTGCGTTCATTATGCTCCCTTTCTGTCTGATTATATTTTAATTCAGTTTTAAAGCTTATGTACAATAGTGTAAATGCCGGCACATTTCAAAAGCTTGTCCACTCTGTCCGACATATTGCAAACTGATACCGAGCTGTCATTAAAGTACTTAAGCTTCTTTGTTCTTCCTATTATCACCCCAATGCCGGAGCTGTCCATAAATTCTGTCTGTTTCATGTCAAATACTATTTTTCTGACACCACAGCCCTCTATAAGTGCATCAAGCTCTGCGATTATCTGCCCGGCGCAGTGGTGATCCACCTCCTTTGGCATAAGGTATGTCACCCGGTCTGCTTCCTTGATATAATTTTCTATCATGTCACACTCTTCCTTTCCTGCTCATATAAAAAAGACACCGGAGATTATCTGGTATCTTTCGTAATTCTATATTTAATTATTGCCTCGCAGCAGTTGTTTTACTGCTGTTCCTGTGCCAGATAATTCTTTGATGTTCTGGCCTTCTCAGTGCCTGCGTAGTTGTCTACCACATACTGATAATATGGCTTTGCAGATGCTAAATCACCTGACTTCCTGAACGACTGCGCCAAATAATATGCAGCTGAACCATCCCTGTATGCCTCATCCATGCCGACAAGCTTCTGGAATGTAGGGATTGCACTCTGATAATCGCCACTGCTGTATGATGAGTATGCCTGACTGTACAGTGCTTCCTTATATGAATCTGCAATTGAACCATTGAGCGTATCATATGTCTGCCTAGCCGAGTCACTCAGGTAGCTTGTGTTGATATTTTCAAGTGCTTCTCCTGCCTTTATTACATCATTGGATGTATAGTATACATAGGCATTGAGCAAAGCCTCATATGTGGAAATCTGGTCTGATACTCCATCATTTTTCTTCTTCTCGTCCTCAAGTTCCTTCTTTAGCTTGTCTATCTGATCATTAAGTCCACTGATGGTCTGCCCATTTGTGGAAATCGTATCATTGGCCGATAATAGCTGCTTCTTTGCATCTGTTTTCGCCTGGCTTTTTATGCCCGGAACCACAAGGAAGCACGTAACCGCCACTCCGACTACCAGACCGATTATAATATAGAGTATATTTGCCCACATTGAGCTCTCCCTGAATCGCTTTGGCATAATGATTGTTTCATTTCCACTCTGGTAGGAAATTAAATCATCATTTTTCTTTTTCCTCTCAGTTCCTTTTTCCTTGAGACGTCTGTTCACTTCTTTTAAGTATCTGAGGGTAGTGGTATTGTCTGTATCTATCTTGCCTGCATCGCGTAAGGCTTTCTTTGCCTTATCCAGATGTCCCTCCTCCAGATATAAAAGAGCCAAAAGCTGATGTCCCTTTACAAGCTTTGGATTTAAGGATAACACCTTTCGAAGCTGTATAACCGCAAGGTCCTTACTGTCCTGCTTGCAATAAGTTAAAGCCTGATTATATTTTTTAATGGTCTGATTGATTGTTTCGAGCTGATTTCTGTTATTATGAATCTGATCTATATACTTCTTTGCCAGATTATCATCAGGCTGATAGTTTGCACTGATGACCCACTCACTTAAGGCGTCAACCATCTCACCCATCTCATAGTATATGAGACCTAACAGATTCCTTGCCTGGATATTGTACTTATAAAACTTAAGACTCTGCCTGAGAGAGATAATCGCTCCGGACAGATTTCTCACCTGTGCCTTTTGTAAACCATCATTGTAGTATGAGTTGGATATTCTAATAGCTCTTTTAAAAAGTGAAAGATCAGCCCCACATACAGGGCATTTATCGTTCCAGCCTGCATCTTGTCCGCATTTATAACAAATCATCTTAATTCACCCTGCCTTTTGTCCTGCTCACGTAATAACTGTGCAATGATATCTGTGACATCTGTCAGATCGTGGCTGTAAATCGCAGATTCAGCCTCCTCTATCTCTAGACTTGGCTCATAGTTCTTTATTTCTTCATCAAAATTTATCATAATCCTGCCTCCATAATTACCTGCTAAATAATCCCATCAAAAAAGGGTCACTATATATTATAATAAAGTAACCCCTTTATGCAAGTATATTTCCATTAAGATTTAATAAAAATATCGCAATTTTTTTATTTCATCGACAGCATCACGACTGCCTTGTCCTTCTCCTTGAACTCAATCTTGTCGAATTCCTCCTTGGTGACGAGCTTTGAGTTGTTAATACACACCTCGACATTTGGATATACATGCTCCAAAACCTGTACTGTCGCGCCTGTCGAGCGCTCCACTATGCCCTTAAGCCGCTCCAGCTCCTCCTTATCTTCGGTAAGCTCTGCTGTTTTCTCAATTTTTGCCCTGACAAGCGCAAGCTTCTTTTCCTCAAGATTCATACCGTCAGCGGCACTGCCCATCATCTGTTCTATCTGCTTTATGCCTGCATTGATATTGTTAAGCAGCATCTGCTTTTGATCAACAAGCTTTTCAAGCTCTGCTATCTTTATCTTAATCTTTTTATGCACGCCCACATGCACCTCAGTCTTGATAAAGGCATCATTACCCAGGTTTTGCACCTCAATGCCTGCACAGCCATATACTTTTCCACCGACTATGCTTGCATGTCCACCATTGAAGATTACCTTATCATTGCTGACCACATTGCAGTTGATTGCAGAATCAGCCTCCACAAAGCCATCTACCTCCACATCGGTATACTCCATGAACTTGGCAAACAGATTGCCTTTTACAATAATCCGGGCCTTTCCCATACCAATCATGCCATTCCTTAGAATCAGGTCATTGCCGGCCTCAAGCACACAGCCCTCGCAAACACCATCTATCGTGATGGACTTTGCAGCCCTTATTCTGGCTCCGGTCTTCACACTGCCATGTATGACCACGTCCCCGACAAAATCTATATTTCCTGTTCCCACATCCACATCACCGTTTATTTCAAGAATAGGAAGAATAATAATTCGATTCTTGTGCCTTTCAATTTTGCCATCGATAGCAGCTGTATATGTAAGTCCATCGACAGATTTGTCAAAGCCACGCCCCACAAGCGGTGGCAGTCCCTTGCCTTTCTTTGCGGCAATTACCCTGCCAAGCACATCAATACCATCCTCACCTGCAACAGGCTCACAATAGTTTGCAATCGTCTGGCCTTTTTTGACCACCTCAACCGAGTGCACACTCCAGTAATCCACTGAGCCATCACTCTTAACCGTTGGGCGGTGGTTCAAGTCACTGTCGAAGTAAAAATCAAAGTATCCATCAGCCCCGTCAACAGCCGGCTTTCCCTTTGCAAAAAGCCCTTCCCTGCCCATAAGTCTTTTTTCTACCATATCTGAAATGGTCTCGCAATTGATGCCGTATATCACACCATTGCGGTTTACAGCTTCAAGCACCTCATCCACTGTATAGTGGTATTCTTCTTCAACAGTGGGCAGCATGATAAATGCCTCCATCCTGTCGTTGCTTATTCTGATAACTGGCTCTCTCTTTATACCGGTATCATCCATATTTTTTCCTCACTATATATCGGCCTTTTTGTTCCTGCTAAAGTATAACTATCCTGCTATTTCTTTAATAAATGCATTTATGTATTATTCTCACTTTCACTCATTATATCATCATTTAAATTTTAAGAAAAGCCACTAAATATAAAAAATCCGGGCAATATCATTCATTGATACTATGCCCGGATTTTTCTGCAATCTGAATCTTTTACAGAATTTGAGTAAATTCCGACACTTATTTTATGCAGTTCTATCTTTATGAGATTTCATCAACATCATAATACTTAAAATCCCGGAAGCAGGCACTTCCTCCTGTTTCCTCTGCCGCATAGCAGAACAGACCAAACCGGCAACCAGTAAAATGATCCAGTTTGAAGTACAGCTTATGCACGGTTCCGATGGGTAGCCAGTCTCCCTTATTTACCCGGTAATAGCAGCGTGCTTCATCCTTCATGTTACAGAAATCTGCTTCAAGACGAAAATCCATCTGGTGTGATTCAACAACAGTTCCTTCCGTCATATCCAATATACCATCTTCTTTTTTATCCAGCATAAGGACTTCATATTTTCCATGATGTTTTGTAATGCCAACTGCAGCATAACAGCCCTGCAACGCACACAAACCTGCGACATCGCCCTCTTTCAATGCAGAAGCATCAACAGTAACCTCAGCTGCGCAGGACGGATAACTCATCCTTTGCGTAAGCGTATTTACTGCCTGTGTAAGCTCTGTACAAACTTCCCGTGTTGTAATTGTATAGGTTCCCTGCGATGCATCCAGATGATAATACCGTGGATCTGGATCATGATTAAACTGCCAGCGCGGAAGCAGCCCATTACAGAAATCATCACTTCCCACTAATGGCTGATAAATATATCCTGGTCTGGTACTGTGAACCTCTATTTCTTCCGGCACATGTCCGTTCTGTCCAAAAACCGGAAAATGATCCTTCCAGGTAACCGGAAGCAGAATAGGAATCCGTCCAACTGCTCCGGAATCCTGAAACAGCATTGCATACCACTTTCCATCCGGCGTATCCACTATTCCTCCCTGTGCCACGCCCTGTCCACAATATCCACGATCATCACAAAGTACATCTCCACCCGTGAATTCTCCTTCCAGAGAATCACTGTAAAAGCATGCTTCCGTCCGCATCCAGCGGTCTCTCAGGGAATGAACCAGAAAAATATAATAATAGCCGTTTATTTTTTGAATATGAGAACCCTCATAGCCTAGCTCCGGGTTCTTATGATCACTGACTAAAAGACGATGTAATCCGTCCTTCTTTGGTGCAGTCAAATCTTCATTCAATTCTGTAATCCAGATTTCATCATTTCCATATACAATATAGTTTCTGCCATCCTCATCAAATAATAAAGAGCCGTCATGATAAAAGCCTTCTATCAGCTGCTTTTTCCATGGACCATCTATTTTTTCCGAAGTATACAAATAAGTCTTACGGGTATCATTTGCCACAAAGCAGATATAAAATCGGCCTTCATGATAGCGCAGGGAAGCTGCCCACATGCCCTGTCCGTAAATATTCTGACCGCTTTTCAGTTGCTGCGCATCCGTATGATCCAACGTCTCATAGACATAAGTCACATGCTCCCAGTGCACCAGATCAAAAGACTGCAGAATCTCACAGCCCGGCATAAAGTGCATGGTTGTGGATACCATATAATAGGTGTCTTCTACGCGGATCACGTCCGGATCCGGATAATCCAATCTTGTTATAGGATTTACATTCATTGTTTATTCCTTTCTATTTTATCTCCATATTCTTTCTTTGTTCTATTCTATTCAAGAACCACCGCATTGTGGACGGCCTCCTTTGCATCCTTGCCCCAGGAAAACAGTGTTCACAAAATATAATCTGTATTTAATTATTTAAACTGAGCCAGACGTTCCTCTACCTGAGCCATCATCTGCTCATACTTTGCAAGCTTGTCCTTTTCCTCCTGAACCTTTTCAGGCTTTGCATTGTTTAAGAATTTCTCATTTGAGAGCATGCCCCTTGAGCGCGCAAGCTCCTTTGTAAGTTTATCCTTTTCTTTATTGAGTCTTTCCTTTTCCTTCTCGAAATCAACAAGGTCCTCAAGCGGCAGGTATGCAACCGCATCTGGTATCACTACTGATACAGCGTCATCTCCAATACCGGCCTTGCCCTGCTGTACTGTAATCTCGCTGGTAAATGCAAGATTTACATATACCTCCTTGTTGTCCTCGAATATCTTTCTGACTGACTCATCATCACTTGTGATGAAAAGCTTTGCCTTTCTTGAAGGTGGAACATCCATCTGTGTACGGACATTTCTGATACCCTTTACGAGATCCTTGCAGTGCTCGATTGCGGCTTCTTCTGCCGGGAAATTCCACTCTTCCTTGTACTCAGGCCATTTAGAGAGCATGATAGTCTCCTCGTCTGACTGAAGTGTGCAGAAGATTTCCTCTGTGATAAACGGCATATATGGATGAAGGAGCTTCAGTGCATTTACAAGTACTGTCTTAAGCGTCCAGAGTGCTGCATTTGCTGACTCCGGGTTTTCATCCTTCTTATAGGTACGAACCTTTGCAATCTCGATATACCAGTCACAGAACTCATCCCAGATGAAGTCGTATACCTTTTGTACTGCGATTCCAAGCTCGAACTTGTCCATGTTTTCTGTGGCATCCTTTGCAAGTGTATTTACCCTTGAAAGAATCCACTTATCTGCTGCATGAAGTTCATCAAGCTTTGGTTCTCTAAGCTCTACACCTTCAAGGTTCATCATGATAAATCTTGATGCATTCCATACCTTGTTGGCGAAGTTTCTTGAAGCCTCAACTCTCTCCCAGTAGAAACGCATATCATTTCCCGGTGCATTTCCTGTGATAAGTGTCAGACGAAGTGCATCTGCACCATACTTGTCGATAACCTCAAGCGGATCAATTCCGTTTCCGAGTGATTTACTCATCTTGCGGCCCTGAGAATCTCTTACGAGTCCATGGAAAAGCACTGTGTGGAATGGTGCCTTGCCCATCTGCTCATAGCCTGAGAAAATCATTCTGATTACCCAGAAGAAAATGATATCGTAGCCTGTTACGAGCACATCGTTTGGATAGAAATAGTCAAGATCCTCTGTCTTTTCAGGCCAGCCGAGTGTTGAGAATGGCCAGAGCGCTGATGAGAACCATGTATCAAGTGTATCAGGATCCTGTGTCCAGTGCTCCTTGCCACACTTAGGACATTTGCCAGGCTTTTCTATTGAAACTACCATCTCTCCACAGTCATCACAGTACCATGCAGGTATTCTGTGTCCCCACCAGAGCTGACGGCTGATGCACCAGTCGCGGATATTATCTGTCCAGTTGAAGTATGTCTTGTCCATTCTTGAAGGAAGGAGCTTGATTTCTCCGTTCTTTACTCCCTCAACTGCAGGCTTGATCATCTCGTCCATCTTGACGAACCACTGCTGCTTGATCATTGGCTCAACTGTTGTGTGACAGCGATCATGCACACCTACATTGTGTGAGTGTGGTACAACCTTTACTAAAAGGCCCTGCTCCTTAAGATCCTCAACCAGTGCCTTTCTACACTCGTATCTGTCCATTCCGGCATATTTTCCGGCCTTTTCATTCATTGTGGCATCATCATTGATTACAACGATTTCCTCTAAGCTGTGGCGTTTTCCTACCTCGAAATCGTTAGGGTCGTGTGCAGGTGTAATCTTTACACAGCCTGTTCCAAATTCTTTATCTACGTATGAATCTGCGATTACAGGAATCTCTCTGTCTGTGCATGGAAGCTTTAAGGTCTTTCCGATGATATCCTGATAACGCTCATCATCAGGGTTTACAGCTACGGCTGTATCTCCGAAAAGTGTCTCAGGACGTGTTGTTGCTATCTCTACGAATCTGCCTTCCTCGCCAACTACAGGATAGTTAATGTGCCAGAAGAAGCCGTCCTGCTCCTCATGCTCTACCTCTGCATCTGAAATAGATGTCTTACATACCGGACACCAGTTTACGATTCTTGAGCCCTTATAAATCCAGCCCTTCTTATAAAGCTTTGTAAATACCTCCTGTACTGCGTGTGAGCATCCCTCATCCATTGTAAATCTCTCACGCTGCCAGTCTGCTGATGATCCGAGCTTACGAAGCTGCTTTACGATACGTCCGCCATACTCTTTTCTCCAGTCCCAGCATTTCTCGAGGAACTCTTCTCTTGTAAGGTCTGCCTTGTTGATTCCCTGCTCTTTAAGTGCCTGGATGACCTTTACCTCTGTTGCGATGGATGCGTGGTCTGTTCCCGGCTGCCAGAGTGCATTGTAGCCTTGCATTCTCTTGTATCTGATAAGGATATCCTGCATGGTGTTGTCAAGGGCATGTCCCATGTGCAGCTGTCCTGTGATGTTTGGTGGTGGCATCACGATTGTGAATGGTTTTTTGCTGCGGTCTACCTCTGCATGGAAGTAGCCATTGTCTTCCCACTTTTTGTAAAGACGGTCCTCGATGTCCTTTGGATCGTAGGTTTTGTTTAGTTCTTTGCTCATGTTTTCCTCCTTTTATATGAATGACGCAAAAGCTTTGGGGGCTTTGTTGTGTCAGGTCGCGCATTATGTATGGAATTATGTTCATGATTACGCTGCCTAGAGACTGTAAAAATTATGATTAGGGATTGCTTAGACCATGACGCAACCGGCTTTTAGCGCCGTCCATGGCGCTAACGCCTCGCCCGCACATCCATGTGCGTGCGTTGCTGGGCTGTGTACATAATTTTAACAGTCTCTAGGCAGCTCCATAAATCACATAATTCCATACATAATGCGCGGCCTGATAATTCAGGCTGTGAGCTTTTGCTGTTTTTCTTTTCATTTAGCTATGGGCGACCGATTGGATTGCATGCGCAATCTTCCGGTCTGGGTACATAAAAAGACCCTCCCGATCATTGACCGGAAGGGCGAATTAGCGCTGTACCACCTTCGTTTACATCGGAGCATATATATGCATATAAACTCGAATGCCTCTTGTCCTGTAACGTGGACGAATCGGAAGAACTTATGCCGCTTGCGGCTTTCTGGGTTCTTCAGCTCAAAAGCTACCTTCCATGATTTCTGTCTTAAGCACCTTTCAGCCTGCCCAAAATGTATCACCATCTTACGGACCGGATGCTCTCTCTGAAAGCTTTCGTCATGTACTCCTCTTTCTTATGCCTTTAAATATTTGCCTGTTTCTTTCTACAATATTAAAGTGCATTGGGTGATTTGTCAATATGATTTTTCAATCATCATAATGACCTTTACATGAAACAATATAAATTATCTCATCTTTTTCATAATAAACAATTCGATTAGTGTCATCAATGCGTCTGCTCCACATACCACTAAGATTTTCCTTTAATGGTTCCGGTTTACCTATACCCTCAAACGTACTTCGCTGAATATCCTTGATAAGTCCATTAATTCTTTTCAGTGTTTTCTTATCCTGCGTCTGCCAGTATAAATAATCGCTCCATGCCCTATCTTCCCATAGTAACCTCATTAGTCCTCCTCTATCAAATCATGCTCTGCGAAGTGAGCTTTGCCATCCTTAATATCGCGCACGATATTTTCCAAATAACGGATATTGCTATCAGAATAAAACGGATCTACCGATACCTCAAAAGGAATACGCTTTTCTCTGCCTACTTTTTTTGCAAAAACGGTGAACGCTGCACTCATAGAAAGACCTAATTCCGAACACACCTGTTCCATGCTTTTTTTTACATCTGCATCCAATTTAAAATTAACATTAACTGACTGTGACATATACAACACTCCTTTGCTTAATTGTAATCCAAGATTCCATACCCGCTATCTTGGATAAGTGTAAAAGTTAATAGTTATCAGTGTAAAAGAAAGGTATGGATTTTCTTTTACAAATGAATTGAGACTGACTGGATAGTTGGTCTCTTTTTCTGTTATGCTTTGATTTCTGGCGGCTGGAAAGGAGTCACCATGTCAAAGTTTTTATCTTATGAAGATCGAATGATTATTTTGCTCAACGCCTTCAGGAGAATGCATCCTTTGGGGCAATTGGCAAAGAGTTAGAAAGGACCGTAAAACCATTGCCAAGGAGATTAAAAAGTATTCCTATGACAAGAAAAGCGGTCGTCCTGGATATCCGTATAATCCTTGTAAATTCCGTGCTACATGCAAAGCAAAAAGGATTTGCGGAACAAGCTGTACACACCAATCTGCTTACAAATGCAGCCTGTGCTCTGAATGCACCTTACATTGTTCTGATTTTGTAGAAGATGTCTGTTCTGTCAAAAAATAAGCCACCTTATGTTTGTAATGGCTGCAGTCAGCTGTCGAAATGCACGTTATTAAAACGTATTTATGATCCGGCAGATGCACATGAGCGTGCACATCATGCTGTTTCGGAAGCCAGAACCGGTATCATGTCCAACGAAGATGATATTGCAAGAATTAATCGGGATCATCAGTCCTTTAGTTAAAAAAACTAGCAGTCGCTTCATCAAATCTATCTTGCTCATGTAAATGAACTGATGTGCAGTGAAAAGACATTGTATAACTATGTGGATGCCCAGCTCTTTGATATCAGGAACATTGATCTGCCCCGTAAAGTGAAATACCGTCCCCGTTATAAGAAGCCTGAATTTAAAGTTGACCGGGGCTGCCGTATTGAACGAAGCTACGCTGACTTTCAAAAAATATCTGGGAGCAAACCCGGAAACGACCATTGTACAAATGGATAGCGTGATTGGTCGTGTGGGAGGAAAATGTCTTCTTACCATACACTTTGTAGAAAGCAGTCTCATGCTGGCTTTTTTGCGGGACGCAAATACATCAGCCTCTGTAATAGAGATCATAAACTTATTGGATGAAGTCCTTGGGGCAAAAACATTTAATAGCTTGTTTCAGGTTATTCTGACAGATAACGGAAGTGAGTTTTCAAATCCAAAGGAAATCGAAAAACGTAGCACCATTCCATGCAATAGAACAAAGATATTTTATTGCGATCCAAGTGCTCCTTATCAAAAAGGAGCCTGTGAAGTCAACCATGAATTGATACGTCGTATCCTGCCAAAAGGAAGCAGTTTCGATGAGCTGACACAACAGGATATTACTCTGATGATGAACCATATCAATTCTTATAAAAGAAAAAAGCTGAACAACCGTAGCCCATACGAAACATTCAGCTTTTACTATGGAGAAGATGTGCTTAAGAGACTGGGATGCTCACCGGTTGCCGCCGAGAACATCATCTTAAAGCCTAAACTTCTCAAAAAGTAACAAATAAATTTGCTGAGTGCCGCCAGAGCCAGAATAGAACAACTCTATCCAATCAAAAACAGGGATGGATTCTCCGAATACAAAAATTTCGAGAGAGAATTGATCTCTGGTTGTTGTACGCAAATTTATTGCTGAACGTATTATATCATATCGAAATAGAAATGAAAATTCGGGAATCTTGCTTACAAACCGGGAATTTCATTTACAAACCGGGAATCTCGCTTACAAAACAGGATTTTCATTTACAAAGAGGGAGTCTTGGGTTACAAAGGGGATTCTCGGGTTACTATTTACCATACAACACTCCTTTCTTGCTTATAGTATATGCAACAATAAAGAAAATATCAATAAGATTTCTTCATTTTTTCTTTATTATAAATTTTTACTTTCAAAGAAATAAGTGCTCGCTATAAGTGCTGTTCCGCCTATATATGCCATCTTATCGCTCAAGTGTGAACGGCTGATAAGCTTGTCAGTATAGTTTTCATCATATTTTGTGCAGTACTGTATAAAAAGCTTATATATACTTGTATTTTCAAACATTGAACCAAACACTATCGTGCAATCCGGAGCCAGAATAGTCAACACATTTACAGCGACACGTGCCATTCGTTCTATTGCTCCAACAAGTATCTCAGAAATTGTCTTATCCATCCTTGTTATGTAGCCGTTGCCCTCATTTTCTACCCACGAAGTCAAGAGCTCTCTTGTTATAAGATTTTTATCACCGGCTGTTTCTTCGTATAGCACCGGGGTATTTTCCTTGGAATATATCTCCTTTATGCGGTCACACAGGGCAAACATGGATACTCTTGTTTCAAGACAGCCATGTCTGCCACATCTGCACTTAAGTCCATCAGGCTCTATGATGTAGTGTCCTATTTCTGCTGCGTTGTGCTGATTGCCCTCATATAGCTTATTGTCCACAACTATCGCAGAGCCGACACCCGGGCCCCACTTAATAAAAACAATATTGTTTCCATATTTTCCGACACCATAAAGCATTTCGGCTTCCGCAAATGCTTTGACGTTGTTTTCAAGTATTACCGGACACTGAATCTGTTTTTCAAGTATTTCTCTTATTTTTACTTGATTGTTCCATATGCCATAAGCGTGTATACTGATGCCATTATTCCTGTCAACTATTCCCGGAACACATATTCCGATTCCAAGAATATCTGACAGCTTAAGTTCATTTTCCCAAAGCTGAAGCTTTATTTCCTTTGCCAGTTCTTCTAAAAACAGCTGTGGTTCAATGTCCGTCCGGGTATGTACCTTAGTTTCAACAAGCACATTTCCCCTGATATTGGTAACTGTAATGCTCGTGTCTACAGCCTCAATATTTACAGATACTATATACTTAAAATCATAATTGATATCCACAAGCACCTTCTTACGGCCCGCTCTCTTCTGCTCCTTCATCTCACCCTTTTCAAGTATCATGTGAGCTTCCATCATATCATTGCACAGCATGGTCACAGCCGCCGGTGTGAGTCCTATCTGATTGGCAATATCCTTCCTTGACATTGCGCCGTTTTTCTGCAGTATCTTAAGTATCTGAGATTTATTATTGTTTTTTACACTATCAAGGGAAATTCCGGTTTTAACCATTAATTCATGCTCCTTATTTATGCTTCAACATTCTTTGTTGCAACTATATCCACACCGGTTGCTGCAGCATCACTTAGCAGTACATCACCTATATGCACCGGTGCCTCTACCGTGATCCGTTGATACAGTCCATCACATCCATTATCTTTTCCTTTGGAATATCCTGTGCTGTCTTTACGGATACCATAGGTATTGTGCCGTTTTTCACACAGACTGTGCTTGTCACGATTCGCATCGGATGTGTCACTTCCTTTGCTCCGTAGTCTGCTCCGCGCTTGCAGGTATTTCCGGTTACTGTGACATTTTCTCCGTCTATTGTCACCTTAAGGGCACAGCCCAGAGGGCAGCCTATACATGTCAAATTTCTCTCTTCCATGATACTATGCCTCCTCAATCTTTATCGTAATTGTGCAGGGATTGTCTGTTTCGATGAGCTGCTTCTTCTGCAGCACTACCTGCTCCATCTCACCCGGTGCCATTACAGGGCGCTTGCGGTGCTGTAATTGTTTATCATCCAGATATACTGCAATATAACAATTCTTATACACAGCTCCCACTCGAAATCTTACCGTCACAGTATCATCCATCTGTGCAGTATTTATAGTGCTTGGGACAGTATATCTGACTCCGCCTGTAGCAGTTATCGATATTTCTTTGCCATCATCACTCTTATCACCGCCGTTTTTCACATACTCTGCGGCATGGCGGCCTGCTGCTGTTGCTTCCTCTGACACATAATCCACGAGGTCGTGCACATGAAGCACATTTCCACAGGCAAATACACCCGGCACATTGGTCTCAAGGCTTTCGTTTACAACAGGTCCGCTTGTTACAGGATTGAGCTCTACACCTGCTGTTTTTGAAATCTCATTTTCCGGAATGAGTCCGCATGAGAGTAAAAGCGTATCGCACTCGTAAAACTCCTCTGTTCCCTCAATAGGCTTGTTATGCTCGTCAACCTGAGCGAGAGTGATGCCCTCCACACGCTCCCTGCCCTTTATATCAACCACTGTGTGGCTAAGCTTAAGCGGGATATTAAAATCATCAAGGCACTGCACAATATTACGCTTCAAGCCTCCTGAATACGGCATGAGTTCTGCAACCACCTGCACCTTGGCACCCTCCAAGGTCATTCTTCTTGCCATGATAAGACCGATATCTCCTGAGCCAAGTATTACTACCTTTCGTCCCGGCATGTATCCCTCTATATTCACCAGTCTCTGAGCTGTACCCGCCGAGAAAATTCCTGCCGGTCTGTAGCCTGGTATGTTTAGGGCACCTCTTGCTCTCTCCCTGCAGCCCATCGCAAGTATTACTGTCTTTGCAGCGATATGGAAAAGTCCGTCTGTACGGTTCATAGCCGTGACTATTTTATCGTTTGACCCATTTTCGGACTCGTCACCGGTTGAGATATCCATGACCATCGTATTCAGTCTGTACTCTATGCCAAGCTCTTTGACCTCTTTGATAAATCTGCCGGCATATTCAGGACCTGTGAGTTCCTCCTTAAAGGTGTGCAGGCCAAAGCCATTGTGTATACACTGGTTTAATATGCCGCCAAGCTCGCAGTCTCTTTCCAGTATAAGTATTTTATCTATTTTATTTTTCTTAGCGGAAGCTGCTGCCGCAAGACCTGCCGGGCCGCCTCCTACTATCACAATATCGTAAAATTCCATATTGTCCCCCTATGTTAATCTGATATTAACCCAATATCAATCTTTCGTTACCTGTCTCTTTGAAGTAAGACAGACTATCCGCGATTCTTGCTCATTCCAACAACTATCTTTGACTTTCCACCGCTTTTAGTGATGTCAAGCTGCGAAATGCCTCTCTCCCTGGCGATAATCTCCATAGTTCTCGGAGAACAGAAGCCTGCCTGGCACCTGCCCATTCCGGCTCTGGTGCGTCTCTTCACACCATCAAGCGACTTTGCGCCTAACGGTCTGTTTACCGCATCCATTATCTCGCCCTCCGTAATCATCTCACAGCGGCAGATTATGTTACCATACTCAGGCTTTTCTTTTATCAGCTCTTTATACTCATCCTCTGAAAGCTTCTTTGGATTTAAAATACCTTTTCTTGTCTCGATAAAGTCCGCATTTTTAGAAGGCTTAAAAAGCCTCTCAACTATTGCTGCCACTCTCTCACCGATAGCCGGTGCACTTGATAAGCCCGGTGACTCTATACCTGCACAGTCCACAAAAAATGGTGCATCTTTAAGCTCCTCGATGATAAACTCATGTCCGTCCTCATGTGCACGGTTTCCTGCAAACGATGTGATGACCTGACGCATAGGAAGTGACGGCACCGAACGTGTGCCGGATGTCGTAACATGCGCTAAGCCCGCTCTTGTTGTATTTGTACCATCCTTGTCATCATGATCATCTGCTGTAGGTCCGATTAGGATATTTCCGTGTACTGTCGGGGTTACAAGCACGCCCTTGCCGTATTTTCCCGGAAGCTGGAAGATTGTCTTGTCAACGATACCACCAGCTGCCCTGTCTAATAGCTCGTACTCTCCGCGCCTTGGTGTGATATGGATTTTGTTTTCACTCACCATGTTGTGAAATACATCAGCATATACACCGGCTGCATTTACAACGCAGCGTGCATGAATTTCTCCATTTTGAGTAATGAGAATATAGCCTGCCTGCTCCTTTTGTATCTCCTTCACCTCGGTGTTAAATAAAAACTCCACACCGTTTGCCGCAGCATTCTCAGCAAATGCAATATTCATGCCAAACGGACATACAATGCCTCCTGTCGGGCAGTAAATAGCTGCCACCACCTCATCAGACAGATTCGGCTCCATCTCATGTGCTTTCTTTGAATCAAGAATTTCAAGTCCCGGCACGCCATTTGCGATTCCCTGATTGTAGCTCCTTAAGCCTTGGCATATCGTCCTCGCTAAAGCACAAAATCAGCGAGCCGTTTCTTCTGAACTCAAAATCAAGCTGCTTCGAAAGCTCGTCCATCATCTCATTTCCACGGATATTCATCTGTGCCATAAGTGTACCTGTCTTACAGTCAATTCCGGAATGGACAATAGCACTGTTTGCCTTTGAAGTGCCACAGCACACGTCCTCCTCCTTTTCCACCACGCAGATGGACAGGTTATATTTCGATAGCTCTCTTGCACAGGCGCTTCCCGATACTCCCGCTCCTATAATTACTACATCATACATGTTATTTTCTCCTACCAATTTCCATATATATTTTTACTTTCAGTCATCCTTCGCCCAGTTAAATGCGCAGGCGACAGCCTTTTTCCACATTTTAAGCTTCTTTTCTCTCAAATCAGCCTCTATCTCCGGCTCAAACACACGGTCAATAGCCCAGTTTCTCTTTATATCATCCATGCTGTCCCAATAGCCCACTGCAAGTCCTGCGAGGTACGCTGCACCCATGGCTGTAGTCTCCACGCACACAGGCCTGTTGACCGGTGCATTGCTGATATCAGCCTGCATCTGCATGAGCAGATTGTTGGCACTGGCGCCGCCGTCCACCCTAAGCGAGGTGAGATTGATGCCTGAATCAGCCTTCATTGCCTCAAGCACGTCATTTACCTGAAATGCCATTGATTCCAGAGTGGCCCTTATGACATGGTACTTGTTTACACCTCTCGTAAGCCCCACAATGGTTCCTCTCGCATACTGATCCCAGTATGGTGCCCCAAGCCCTGTAAATGCCGGCACCACATAGCAGCCGTTTGTATCCTTTACCTTTCTCGCCATGTACTCTGAATCAGTTGAGGAATCGATAAATTTCATCTCATCGCGGAGCCACTGTATTGAGGCTCCTGCCACAAATATTGAGCCCTCCAGCGCATATACCACCTTGCCGTCTATGCCCCAGGCTATTGTGGTTACGAGTCCGTTCTTTGATGAAACAGGCATCTCACCTGTATTCATGAGAAGGAAGCAGCCGGTGCCATATGTATTTTTGGCTTCTCCTGCCCTAAAGCAGGTCTGTCCAAAAAGTGCTGCCTGCTGGTCTCCTGCCGCTCCCGCGATAGGAATCGGTCCCCCGAAGTACACCGGATTCACCTCACCATACACACAGCTTGACGGCATAGGCTTTGGAAGCATGCTCTTTGGTATGTCAAGCTCCTTAAGTATCTCATCATCCCACTTTAAGGTATTGATATTAAACATCATGGTTCTTGATGCATTAGAATAATCCGTAACATGCACCTGCCCCTGAGTGAGCTTCCATATAAGCCACGTCTCGACTGTTCCAAACAAAAGCTCGCCTCTTTCGGCTCTCTCCCTTGCTCCCGGCACATTGTCAAGGATCCACTTGAGCTTAGTTGCCGAAAAATAAGCATCTATCACAAGACCTGTCTTTTTCCTAAAGTTCTCGGTAAGCCCCTTCTCCTTCAGTGAATCCGCATACTCTGCCGTGCGCCTGCACTGCCATACTATCGCGTGATAAACCGGCTCTCCCGTATTTTTGTCCCACACAATCGTGGTCTCTCTCTGGTTAGTAATGCCTATCGCACATATGTCGGCTGCCGTAGCCTGTATATTGGCCATTGCCTCCTTTGCCACCTCAAGCTGTGTGGCCCAGATTTCCTCTGCATCGTGCTCCACCCAACCCGGCTTCGGGAAAAACTGCGTAAATTCCTTCTGTGCCACGCTGCACATCTCGCCCTTCTCATTGAAAAGTATACATCTGTTGCTGGTAGTGCCCGCATCTAATGCCATAATATACTTTGCCATGTAAAAATCCTCCAACCAATTATTCGGTACCTAAATACTACTATTATTATAGCATGATATTTAAGCTATTTCCATAAAATCAGTACTCACAGACTTCGATTTCAAGCATATGTCCTAAAATCTTTAATTCATCTGAACAATCTCCGTAAATCACCACAAAATGAGGCTCCCAGCCATCCTTTACACTTTGATTTACAATATCATAGCTCTTTTTGTCTGTCCTTACTACAATTGATGTTCCGCAAAACTGCTTAGGCTTGTCGAGAGCACTTCCTGTTGTGACAAAAAATCTAAAGCTTCCATCTGCTTTTTGTCCTACTCTGAACACTGTGACTTTGTCAGCCGCCTTACAGCCAAAGTCCATTACAGGGCCAATCTTTCTGTTCGGATGCACTCCGATTGTTGCACCTGTATCCTCTCTTGAGATAGAGCATGCAGCTGTTCCGCAATGCCAGAATGTAATGGTATTTTCACTCTCATCAAGAGACACCGGATCTCCGAAAAATACCGCCTGCTCAGATAATTTCATTCCAATATACATAGAGAGTGCTCCATATGTATCAGCCTCACAGCTTGCAGCAACACCCATATCATTTAGCATAGCAAGCACGCCACAAACAGGTGTTCCAAACGCGGTAAAGAAATCAGGCCAGCATCTTGAAGATAGTGCTCCAATATTATTTTCATCTACATACTCCTTATATGCCTTGCACAGTCTCGCAAAATCCTTTCGATTATTGTCAGGAGTCTTGTCAAGACCAACAGTACTCTTAGTCATTTTATCGAGATATTCACTGCACTCATCATCGGTATAGCCCTTTGCCATATCAATAAGCTCTCTCACCTCAATTGACTCAAGTGTTGCTCCGAATACCTTTTGCATGTCAGCATCCATTGCACGTCCAAATCCAAATCCCTGCGGTGTATGTCCGACTGAGGCAATCCTTAGATTTTTAAGCTCATTTTTAAGCCATGCTGCACGAATACAGGCACTAATTGTTTTCTTTGTCCTCTCTTCCTGTGGAGCTCCAAAGATATATTCAAAGTTACCATCCCTAAACGCAGCCAGTGCATTTCCTGCCGAATATGCTCCCGTCAATGAATTTAATCTCAACCGGCCTCCATCTATAACCGGCTCACGAAGTGTCCAAAGCAGTACCGGACACGAAAATCTTTTAAGAACCTCACTCGCATAAGCTGCATTTGCAAAGGTTATATTCTGTAAAATTATCAGGGATGGCTCTATTGTATCAAGAAAATTAGTTAAATCCTGAATTGATAAAAGCATTTTATCTGGTACAATTGCAGCATCCGTTATTGTATTTAATAAGTCTATTGATTTTTCAAATTCCTTCTGTGCGCTCTCCAAATGAAATGTCGGAACCCCGACCGGCACATATGCCACCTGAAATTTTGTCATATATTTTACCTCCAATAAAATTTTCAAAAACTACTTAACCATAAGCAGTATTCCTGATATAAAAAGTAATATGTAGGTGAGCTTCATAAATATTTCCTGGCTCATCCTCTTTACAAGCACTGAGCCTGCTGCCATTCCCGCTATCAAAAACGGAATCGATATGCATTGAGTCATAACAAGCCCTGCATTCCACATTCCCGCACATATATCCTGAACAAGTATCATCGAATTTAATATAATCCAAACAGTAGAAATAGTTGCTCTAAAGCTTGTCTTTTCCTTTATCTCATTGGATAAATACCCTATCAGAAGCGGTCCGCCTGACACAAACATACCATGAACTATTCCCGCACCAATAAGTAACAGCATTGATTTCCATGATGATTTTTCTTTTGTATCACGCTGCCTTTGCCCATATATGCTGTAAAACCCATGTATTGCAAGAAATATCACAAAAATACCCAGAAACTTGTATAATACTGCATCATATCCTGCAAGTGCGTTCTTTAGAAAAAAGCCGCCAAAGATTCCTATAGCCATGACGATGACTACCTTTTTCAACTGCTTCCAGTCTACATGTTTCCATTGTGTAACAAAGACATACACTCCGGCAAGAATACCAAGCACATTTAATATCGGCTTAGCGACATCATATCCCACCAGAATTAGGCTTGGAGGCATTGCGAGGATGGTCCCCGCAAAGCCTGTAATGCCCTGAATCACATTTGTCAGAAAAATTATTATGTAAAATAAAACAGTGTTCATTTATTTGACTCCATATTTTTCTCTGATTTCTTCAAATATATCAGCAAACTCACTATTTTTTCTGTAGAAGGCAGGCGTATAGCCAAGCTCGGCTGATACTGTTATTTCTCCGCCGTGATACTCTTCGCCTGTCCACAAATGTACCCATTCATCCTGTGGCAGATACACATCCCATTCATGCTTATCCTGCTCATAAACAGGTGCTATCAGCATATCTCTTCCAAAAAGATACTCATACTGTATGTCATAAGCTTTCTCATCAGACTCATAATGCATGAACAAAGGTCTTTGCACCGGATGTCCACTGTCTGCATTCTCTTCAACAAGTGTCTTTGTATACGGTGCAAGCATCGTGTATACATCAACGAGTCTCGCCAGCCGCTCCATGGTATCCTCATCATCGTAATACTGAAAATTGGTATCCGGTCTGTTTCCCTCATGTGTCCTCATAAATGGTGTAAACATCGCCATCTCAGCCCATCTGAGAAACAGCTCCTTTGTACGAGTATTATCAAAAAGCGATGTATAGCCTCCAATATCACTATGCGTGAGCCCACATCCCATCATTCCTGCACTAAGTGCTCCGCAGATAACAGATGCGAGTCCATCATGTATTGTAAAGTCAACAGACTGATCGCCGGCCCACAGCAATGTGCAGTATTTCTGGCTTCCGGCACCTCCGGCACGCATGAAGTAAACCACATCTCCAAGCTTTCCTGACTCTTTTACTGCCTCATAGTTACACTTTGCCCATAGCACCGGCCAGTGATTGTGCTCAATCATAGGTGATTTGCCGCTGTATAAGCATATATCATCTGTAGGCAGATACTCTCCAAAGTCTGCCATCCAGCCATCAATGCCTATACCAAGTGTGTATTCTTTAATAATATCCTTAAACCACTCGAATGCCTCCGGGTTTGTGAGATCCACAACTCCACAATAAAATTCACCAAAATCCACGAGATAATCACTGCCATCTGCCTTTGTTTCAAAATAGCCTTTTTCCCTGCCTTCCTTATAGAGCTCACCATCATTTACCAGATATGGATTAACATATCCTAAAAATTTTATGCCATTTGCATTTATCTCTTTAATCTTCTTTGGCAGATCCGGATACATTTCCTTGTGATATTTCCAGTCCCATTGGAGTCTCTTTCCGAATGATGTCACTCTCTTTCCGCACCAATCCTGGCACCATATGCCAGCTACCTTGATGTTCTTATCAAGGGTCTTATCAAGCAATCCAAATGACCTTTCATTTCCACCCTGAACACCAATTATGAGCCCATTGTATACCCAATCCGGGAGCTTTGGCTGTCTTCCAAAATATGCTGTAAGTCTCTCAAGCAGTTTGAGATATGTATCAGCACACTCTATACGGATCTGCTTAGGCACCTCCCAGATCTGCAGCTCATGAAAGCTGTCATTTCTGAAATCAAAATCAGCATATGCTGTTGAATCCACATGCAGATAATATTTATTTGTGGAAACAAAGGTTGGCTGTGGATAATTTGTGTTGTAATAGTCTCCTCCTGCCTTATTTTCTACATCCGAACGCCATGTAACGTAGGTTGTCTTATCACGTCCTACACCCGGTTCAGATGTCCAGATAGGAAAATTTCTTCCACGCAGATTAAAGTAAGACATCTGCTCACCGCAGCCATAGCATTTTTCCTCTTTATCTGCGGCTACCCTAAACCAGAATCGGTTAATCCTGTCATCCTTTTGTTCAAAATCAATGGTACACAGATTTTCGTCACATTTAATTTTCGCAATGATATAGCTTTCAAAGCATAGTCTGACTGTATCAGCTGTCTGAATCACATCTGTGAGCTTTAGTGGAAAACGCTCGGTAACATAATCTGTTATCTTGAAGTTACCTCTGTACATATCAACATCTTCCTGTCCTACTCCGACATAAATCATCGGTCTTTCTTTGCTATGCTCCAGAATCCTTTTTTCTCCCACAAAAAGCTGAAATTCATTATCATTTACTTTAATCTGCATTTAATAACCTCCCTAAGCTGTCTTTTTACGCTTGTTCATCTCTTTCACAATCAGAACAATTGTCTCAATCACAAATATTGCTGTTACAATAGCAATTCTTACTACATTTTTGTTCTCTGTTGCAATTCCTGCAGGCGAGAAAATGAAATACTCATATACCAGGAATGAAACAAGCCAGATTGCAAAAGCATTTTTATGCTTCCATGCTGTCATATCATAGCCATCATTTCTTGAAGCACTCTTGTCAAATACCTTTGTATTTGGTGCAATCTTGCTGCATACAAAGATGATTACAAGCATGATAACAAATGAGATAGCGTATATATACATATAATTAATTCCACTAACAGCATTTGTGAATGGTGTGTCAATATGTGGGAAGATAAACTTGTAGCATGCGTAAAATGCAATATGGAATATTGTTGCACATATTGCTCCAAGCTTAGAGCCCTTCTTTGAGAACATTCCTACAAGCACCATTGTAATGATAGGAATATTATAAAAACCTGTAAAGCTTCGTCCGAAATCATAAAGTCCTGTGCTAAGCACATCAAGGAATGGTGTAAAGATAATGGCGAATGCTGCAAAGCCCCATCCAATTTTCTTTGCAAGTTTTACTGTAGCTTCCTCTGAGAGATTTGGGTTAAAAATCGGCTTATAAATATCAATCATAAATACGGTACTAGCTGCATTGAGAAATGAATTATAAGTTGAGATAATTGATCCAAACAATGCTGCACAAAACAGTCCTACAACCGGCCATGGCAATGACCTAGCTACAAGTGAAGGATATGCAAAATCCTTGCTTGTAAGACCTGGTACAAGTCTTGCTGCGATTACTCCGGGAATAACAAGAAGTAACGGTACCATCATCTTTAAAAAGCCTGAAAGTAAAACTCCCTTTTTTGTCCTTCCTTTAAGTTTTTAGCACCAAGTGCTCTCTGAATAAGTACTTGGTTAGTACCCCAGTAAAACAGATTTGCAAGCAGCATACCTGTAAAAAAATACATGCAAATGGTACAGGATCATTCTTTCCACCAATCGCATTGAGCTTTGCCGGTTCATATGTAATAACATCCTTCACACCGACAATAAATCCACCTCCGCTTAATTTTCCAACAGCTATAAAACCAAATACGACTACAAGCACTGAGCCTAAAACAAGTAAAATTCCATTGATTGTGTCTGATACAGCTACTGCTCTCATACCTCCAAGTACGGCATATAGTGCACCAATAATACCTACAAGCACTATAAGAATTGTAAGTGCCATACCCTCGCTGATTCCAAATACTGTAGCAAAATCAAAAATCTGCTCAAATGCTATAGCGCCTGCGTACAGACATACAGGAATTCCGATTACTAAATATCCAATAAGAAATAGGATAGAAACCATACGGCGTACACCAACGCCATACCTCTCCTCCATAAACTCCGGCAGCGTTGTATATCCTTTTCTAAGATACATCGGCAAAAACACAAAAGCCATAATAATTGTGGCTATAACCGCTGTTGCTTCCCATGCCATGCCTGACATATTAGCTGCATATGACTGTCCCGACAAACCTACCAGATTTTCTGCCGACAGATTCGTAAGCAGCATTGAGCCTGCAATGAAAAAACCTCCAAGTCCATTTCCGGCAAGGAAATAACCCTTTGCCGTTTTCTGGTCATCGCTATTCTTCACTATCTTTCCTGAAATAATTCCAACCAGTGCTGTGAAAAGCACAAATGTCACCAAAGTAAATACTAAATGCTCCATAAAATCCTCCAATTTAATAGAAAAAATATACATCGATTTGTTGAAACTAACTATTCACATTCAATCTCTCACATGATATACTTTTTCTGAAAATTATTTCCCACGCAACCGAAAGTACAGTAATATGTCCAGTATTCAGTCTTTCGGTCACGTGGTTTTTTTTAATAATAAAGTTCCTTATTCTCTCCAAGCAATCCAGGATATGCCCCTTGTTTTATCAATGGTTCTCTATCGGGATGTGCTATTACCCACTTATTTCTTTGCAAAAGCAGTCTCTCTTCTCCTATAGCAGCTTCATCTGTCCCTCCATTATTGAGTGGTGTATTGGTTCCCCTTGGAAGAATCACAACATCCTTAAATCCAATATCTGACACCCTGCATGGTGATAGATGAAGTGTCGTCTGGTACATCTCTATTGCTGTACCCTTTTCCACAAAAAATACCTTTGCATCTTCAATACGGTATGTATTGTCTTTATCTCCCAGGTATGTCCCAGCACCAGCATAAAGTCAGTTACCGCTATATTGATTTCGCTGCCCTTATGGTACTCAAAACCATTGTATGTGGTGTTTCTGCCATTACAGTAGCCTATCTGTATAGGCATCTCTCCATATATACGATTTTTAAAAAACTCTGCTATATGTGTACGTTCAAGCTCTTCTACTGAAGCCACATATATATTTCCTTTCTCAGGAATTACAGTATTTTGTTCCATAAATGAGATAAGTTCGTTGCAATTGATATTTGAAATCACCCTTCCGTAGGTTTCAAAACATGGATCAGTGACACTGTATATAGTCACAGAATTTTTTTCATTCAAATGTTTTAACATATTTCCCCCACTTATCTTTGCATTGCCTTGACAGCCTTTATAGTAGCGCAGAAATCTTCTTTTCCAAAGCCAAGTTCCATTGCCTTGTCATATACCTGCTTTGCAGCGTTTTCTCCTTGAAGCTTTAATCCACTCTCCTTTGCCATATTCATGCAGATATTCACATCCTTGTACATGTTTTCAATCGAAAAGGCAGTGGTGTAATCCTCATTTTTGATTGGCACATTTTTGGAATCCAGATAAAAGTTCTGTCCACCGCCATATGAGATAGCTGTAGTATAGCTTTCTATATCTATTCCATATGCCCTTGCAAGTGTCAGTGTCTCATTTACACCATTTTGAATCTGTGATACAAGCGCGTTATGGCAGATTTTCATGACCAGACCTTTTCCGTTTCCACCCATCCTGATGATATTTTCTCCCATATAGGAAAGAATCGGCATAGCCTTCTCACATGCTTTTTCATCTCCACCGACATATATTCCGAGCTTTCCTGCAATAGCAGCAGGCTTCGATTTCACAACCGGTGCGTCCACAAACTCTGCGCCCGTCTTCTTTACCATTTCAGAAATCTCCACAGAAACAGATGGATCTATCGTGCTCATATCAATACAGAGCTTTGTATCATCAAGTGCCGGTAAAACCTCCTTATAAACAGCCATCGAATGCTCTGACTTTGGAACCATTGATATAATTACGTCTGATTTTTCTGCCAGCTTAAGCGAACTGCTGCAGCCGATTGCACCCTTGCTCTCCAATAGCTCTACCTTCTCCTTTACGAAATCAAATACATATACCTCATCATCATGCTTCTTCACTATATTCTCACTCATGGACTCCCCCATGATTCCGAGTCCTACAAATCCAATTTTCATTGCCTACAAACACCTCCCTGTTTCATCTATTCCGTAACTGTATTATCCCATGCATTCTGGAATGTCTCAAGTCCCTGTCTGGTATATGCATGTTTGATACTGTCCTTGTATACTGCAAGGCCTGTTGTAACGATATCTGCTCCTGCAACCGCACAGTCTACAATCTGCTTAGGTGTACGGATAGCCGCACAGATAATCTGTGTCTTTCCCTTATATCCATAATTGTCATAGATATCTGAAATAGCCTGAATGTACGCTTTACAATCCTCTCCATTTGCCTCTTTCCAGCCGATGAAAGGTGAAACAAAAAGCGAATTATTCTTTGCCGGCAGAATAGCCTGTGCTGGTGAGAATACGAGTGTCACATTTGTTCTGATTCCCTCTGCCTCGAGTCTTCTTGCTGCCTGAATACCGGCCTCTGTGCACGGAATCTTGATAACAAAGTTGCTGCAGATAGCTGAAATCTTTCTTGCCTCTGCTACCATCTCATCTGCATCATCAAGGTGTGGGTTGATTTCAACGGAAATAGGGAATTTCTCGTATCCCTCGATTCCTTCCGCCTTAACCCAGTCTGCCATCTCACTGATTACAGTAAGGAAAGGCTTTCCGCTTACCATTATGTGGCGTGGATTTGTTGTCACTCCATCAATACCAAATGTATGGTAGGCCTCCTTGATTTCTTCGATTTTTGCACTGTCCAGAAAATACTTCATGATTGCTTCCTCCTTGATAGTTAGTTAAATTTGTTAATTAATTGTTGTAAAAAATATAAGCCGTTATGTTTTTCTCTTGGCTTCTGTTTGTATTATATTACTATAGCATTGACTTTTCAATAGTATATAACGTTGCAAAAGCATTTTCAGCTATTTGTTTAAATTTATTAATCATTTTTTGTGCAATATGCAATAGCCATAAAAAATAAGCAGATAAAACTACTTTTTATTATAAAAAACCACCCGGAACTTTTTTTGCGTTCCGAGCGGTTTTTTAGTTAATCCTGTGATTGTACAGCTCTATCCTTATATGTCAGCTATTATTATCTACTTGCTACAGTTCTTCCTCTACCATGCTCTTCTCTCTGTTGAACGCATCATAGATACATGGAATTACTATAAGCGTAAGGATTGTTCCGTATACGAGACCTCCTATTATTGCGATTGCCATCGGCCTAATCATATCTGAGCCATCTCCGATACCTATCGCCGATGTAAACATTGCAAGTATGGTGGTCATCGCTGTCATCAGTATTGGACGAAGCCTTGTACGGCCTGCGTCTATGATTGCCTCATGCTTGCTCATGCCCTCTCTCCTGGCCTGATTGATGTAATCAATGAGCACGATTCCATTATTTACAATGAGGCCTGCCAGCATGATAAAGCCAAGCATTGATATGATTCCGAGCTCATTTCCCGTGATGAAAAGAGCTATAAAGCCTCCTGTAAACGCAAGAGGTATACAGAACATGATAATAAACGGTGAAAGCAATGACTGGAACTGCGCCACCATGATAAGATAGATAAATATCACTGCAAGCACAAGCATAAGTCCAAGCTGACTCATTGACTCATTTATTGTCTCATCCTCGCCCTCCATGTCTATTGAATAGCCATCAGGAATGCTAAGTTTATCAATTTTTGATTTAATTTTATTGCTTAGTAATGTTACATTATGGTTTTCATCAACCGCACCTGATACTGTAATATATCTTGTCTGAGCATCTCGATGAATGGTACTTAATGTCTGTTCCTGTGAAATAGTGCAGATATCACTGAGCGGAATCTCCTTTTCACTGCCATCATTATCCTTATAGGTAAATGTAAGGTTTTTGATGTCGTCCACAGTCACATCAGACTGCTCTGCAGATTGTAAGTATACCTCATAGTCCTTTATGTCGGTCGTAATGGTTGTTGCGCTCTTTTGAGATGATATCTCACCGGATACGAGCTGGTATACCTGAGCCACCGTATAGCCATACTTTGCTGCTTTTTCCTTATCCACAGTTATCTTAAGCTCATTGATTGTATCTCCAAGACCGTCATCTATATCTGTCACTCCATTTGTGTCCTTAAGGATATCTGCCACATCACCCGCAAGCTTCTGCAACTTGTCTATATCATTACCCTTAATCCTGACAGAGAGACCACTTCCGAAAAACTCTGATGAGTCCATAGCCTGCGAAGATGCTGTTACCTTGCAGTCCAGATTCTTTGTGCGTTTTTCAATTTCATCTATTACCTTATCCGATGAAACATCCGACTTCTCATCAAGCAATATATACATGCTCACGCTGTCGCTTCCTGAGCTCATCAGGTTCATGGTCGAGCTGCCGCCTGCTGTAGCTCCTATTGTGTCTATGCCCTTTATATCAGATATTTTGTCCATGACCTTATCAGACAGCTCTGTAAGCTGCTTGAAGTCAAGCTTTTCGTCACCCTTTGCCTCTATGGTAAGTGAAATCTGATCTGACTCCATATCCATATCCATAAATGTCATTCCCCTTGACATGCAAAGTGCGCCACTGCCGACTAAAAGCACTACTGCCGCAATAAATACCACCGGCTTAAATCTAAGACATGTGCCGAGCACATTTCCATACCAGTCCTTAAAACGGTCAAACCATGGATGCTTTATATCCTTCGTCTTTTTGAGCATGCCTGAAGCAATTGCCGGTACAAATGTGAGTGCCACTACAAGAGATGCCATAAGAGTAAACGCTACCGTAAGTGCCAGGTCTACAAAGAGCTGTCTCGTGATTCCATCAGTAAAAATGATTGGCGCGTACACACTTACCGTGGTAAGTGTAGAGGCAAAAATTGCTCCTGCCACCTGATTTGCACCCTCAACAGCCGCCTTCTTTACCGAATATCCCTCTCCCCTTAATCTGTAGATATTCTCGATTACTACGATTGAATTATCCACCAGCATTCCTATTCCAAGCACAAGTCCCGACATAGAAATGATATTTAAGGTGATATCCGTAAAATACATAAGCACCACAGCCACAATAACCGATAGCGGTATAGATGCTGCGATAACAAGTGTCGGCTTTATATCCTTTAAGAACAAAAGCAATACGAAAATGGCAAGTATTGCTCCAACTATCATATTTTCCATAACACTCTTTACTACCATGTCGATGTATACGCCCTGATTCATGAGCACTGTGGTATGTAATCCGTCATTTTCCTTTTCCAGCGAATCAAGCTTGTCCAAAAGACGGTCTGTGACGTCTCCTGTAGAGTAGCCGGTCTGCTTCTCCATGGAGAGCATTATTCCGGGATTACCGTTGACTATCGCATATGTCTCATCCGAGTTGTCAGTCATCTCAACATCTGCCACATCACTGACATGAATAGGAGCTATTCCATCAAGCTTCATATCCATGAGCACAAGATTTGTTAAATCCTCAATTGATTTTATCTCATCTCCCACCTGTACTATGTACTGCGTGCCATTTGAATCATTTACATAGCCTGCAGGCATATCAAAATTCTGAGCGACAAGCAGCTGCGAGAGTGAGTCAATTGTTAAAACTGCATTTAAGTTTGACTTGTCAAGTGCATCATCCTTACTCTTTTCAAGCTCCTTCTTTGAGCTGTCAAGAGATGCCGCTGCTGTTGCAAGCTGTGCCGACTGCTGTCCTATGCTTATCGAGCTGATGGCTGCCTGACTGTTTAGATTATCATAAGCATCTAAAAGTGCTGTCTCTCCTTGTGCTATCTGGTCAAGCCCGCTTTGGCACTGCTCTATACCTGTATTCACCTGAATGAGAGTCTGTGCTATCGCTGACGCTGCCGCAGGCAGATCATCTGCTGTGTTTACGGTGATTCCAAGCGCCGAGAGACCTGAAAACTGTGATGCAATCTGCTTATCAACCTGCTCAAGCTGCGCTTTGAGTGCTGTGCCCGCTTCACCCGGTGCATTTGCGCCCTCTTTGAGTGACGGAATTGTCTTTGTATATGTATCACTATTCATGAAGTCTGAAAGAGCTGACTGAATTGTTTCAAGCTGGCTCTTCTGCTCATTTAAGCTTGCAAGAGTACTCTCCAGCTGAGTCTTCTGCTCTGCAAGCTTTGCCTTTTGCTCCTTTAGCGTATCCACTCCCGCGCTCATCTGATCCGATGCAGATGCGATTGCGTTTTGTCCGCTCTCTATCTTTGCGCTTGCATCATCCATCTGACTTTTTGCATCATCAAATTTCTTTGAAACGGCATTATTTATTTTCTCATTGAGCGCATCTATCTTGGCCTGATTCATCGTGACCTGTATCTGCTCGGTGAGCTCACCTGTCGCAGTCACTGATGCGACTCCCTCTGTACTCTCAATTGCAGGCTTAAGTGTGTTTTCCACAAAGTCGGTGATTTCCGACTTACTTTTCCCATCCATATCCACAGCAGTCATCATGATTGGAAGCATGTCCGGATTTATCTTCATAATGGTCGGAGTACCCACTCCATCCTTCCAGCCAGCCTTGACCTGATCTATTTTCTGCTGCATCTCTATCACTACAGAATCCATGTTGGCATTCTGCTCATACTCGCATGTCACCAGAGAATAGCTGTTATATGACATTGAGCTTACGTTTTTGATATTGGACGTAGTTGCCATAGCTGCTTCAAGCGGCGCGGTGACATCGCTCTCCACCTCCTGTGGACTTGCTCCCATATCTGTTGTCACTATAAGTGCATACTGAAAGCTCATATCCGGCAGCAGATCTGTCGTCATCCTGCCAAGTGATACAACACCGAGTACTATTACCAGCAGTACTCCTACAAGTACAGTAAAAGGCTTTTTTACACTATATCTTGATATCATCTGACCCCTCCTTCTTCTTTTCCTTGATAATATCCTGCCTTAGTTTGATAGACATTGTGATTACTACGATTTTCACAATAAATTTAATTCGCTGTTATACTTTTATTATACAATGTGGCGGATTGCAACTCAATTGGTTTATACTTTTTTAAGAGTTTTTAACAATAAAAAAGACACCCAATTATACGATTAATATAATTCGATGTCTTTAAATGTCTTTAAATATCTTTTATTTTAGCTTCAAATGCCCTCTTCCTCAATCTCATCCTCATCATCATTGATACCTGCAACAGCACTTGTAACGGCTCCGATTACAGCGACAAGCGCAAAGATGATAACTAAAAAAATAACTATAAAGAATGCTACTAAAAAACCTGTATCTGTCATATAATTTACCCCCATAGCTGTCTCACAGCTTCTTTAAAATATAGTTTTAGTTTAACACACTTGTCTGTAAATAACAATATCGTAAGGGGCTAAATTATTGACTAAATATTGACTAAAATATTGATTTATGAAATGGCTCAGTCCTTGATCTGCATACCGTTTGCATCCATATGATAGCCTTCAGTCATGATCAGCTTTGATACCGGAACTATCTCATAGCCCATACCCTGCAGCTTTGTGAGCATCTCATCGAGTGCCTGCGAGGTGTATTTTGCGCCTAGATGGCAGAGTATTATCGAGCCACAATCCAGGCTTTTGTGATTGCACACTGTATCTATAATGTTTTGCACACCATAGTTTTTCCAGTCGAGCGAATCCACATCCCACTGGATTGGATAATAGTCACAGCCATACACTGTGTCAATCAGTTCATTGTTGTACGAGCCGTATGGCGGTCTGAATACCTTCATATCCTTTCCGGTCAGCTCCTTGACCTTTTTGTGCACATCCATTATCTCTGTCTTCATCTCGCCTGCCGTGATTGTTGCCATATCATAGTGGTGCTCACTGTGATTTCCGGGCTCATGCCCTTTTTCAACCAGCGTCTTTACACATTCAGGGTTATCACTCACAAACCCTCCTGTCATAAAAAATGTAGCCTTTACGTTGTGCTTGTCAAGTGTCTCCATCATACTGTCAAAATCCTCTGCTCCCCAGGCACAGTCAAATGAAAGGGCTATCTTTTTTTCTGTTGTCTGAACCGAATATACAGGCAGCTTTCTGTCCCCGAACTGACTCACAGCACTGCTAAGTGTCTCCATCACCTCTATATTTTTCAGCTGTGATATGTCATACTCTCTGCCATATAAAGCGCCTGTAATAAGAAGCGCCGACAGCAGCACTCCAAAAAGGAATCTGTGTCGGCGTTTCTTTCGTTTTGTCCCATTATGTAGTTTTGTATTTTGCATGTATGCTCTGTATTCACTCATGCTATATACTATTCTTTATTATCACAAATTATGAATAATGAAATAACTCTATTTCAGTTCTTCTGCCCTTCCGATAAACTCAAGCACTACCTCAATCGACTGATGCGCAGCCTTCTCCGCAAAGGTCTGGTAGTCGGTCTCGCCGCCATCGCCGTCTGATATTGAGCGAAGAATGGCAAATGGCACCTTGTTCACATAGCACACATGACCGATGCTGCCTCCCTCCATCTCTGCTGCGATTGCATCAAAGGTATTCGAAATATAATCCTTCTGCTCCTTTGTGGCAATAAACTGATCTCCTGTTGCGATATTGCCCTTTTTGTAGTGGATATTCCTGTCAGCTAAGCATGAGCACATGAGCTCCACCATTTTTGTATCTGCCGGAAGCAGAATCATATTGATGCCTGAGAGAAGTCCCTTCGGATCTCCGATTGGCGATGTATCCATATCGTGCTGCAGCACGTTTGTGGCTACTGCCACGTCAAGCACATTTAAGTCCTTTGTCAAAGTTCCTGCCACTCCGATATTGACAATCATATCTACATCATATTTCAAAATCATGGCCTCTGCACATATTGCCGCAAATACCTTTCCTATTCCGCATTTTGCCGCAACTACATACTGATCACCGATTTTACCCTCAACAAACTCCACTCCGCTGTAAACCTCTGTCTGTGTGTCTGTCATCTGAGCCTTTAAGTCATCGACCTCCATCTGCATTGCACCAATTACACCTATTGTCATTTTATTTCTCCATTCCTGCTATCTTACTATTATATTTTTAGTCCTCGTTTACTGTGGATAAGTAAACTCCATATTTGTCTGGCTCTCAAGCACCTTAAGATATGCACGGCACTCCTTCTTTGCCTCGTCAAGTGACAGATTCTCGTAATGTCCGCACTCTATGGCTGATGCACCAAACACCGGTCCATCATACTCCAGTATCTGTTTTAAGACCTCTTTTGTGATTTCAAAAACCTTTCCCGGCTCGACATCCCTCACAACGAGATAGAAGCCTGTCTGACAGCCCATCGGTCCAAAATATACCACATCATCTGCAATCTCAGAGTTTCTCACACATGTTGCAAACATATGCTCCACTGAGTGCATAGCTGAATTGGACATATAATCGCCTGCATTAGGTTTTCTTGTACGAAGGTCGTATGTAACGATTTCTCCATCTTTTCTTGAAATATAAAATCCAGGTTTAAGAATATTATGATTGATTGTAAAGCTTTTAATTCTTTCCATAAAAATGTTTCTCCTTACTTAGTTGCTGCCTCAAACTGCTTCAGATAATCCTCAAATACATTGAGTGCATCATCCACAGGCTTTGGTGTGCTCATATCGACACCGGCACTCTTTAGCAGCTCGATTGGATTCTTCGAGCATCCACCGCACAGGAAATTTCCTATATACTTATCCACAGCAGGCTTTCCCTCCTCAAGTATCTTTTTTGAAAAAGCAACTGCTGCCGAATAGCCTGTCGAGTACTGATATACATAGTACGGTGTGTAAAAATGCGGTATGCGCATCCACTCATATGATATCTCATCATCCACGCGCATATCCGGTCCGTAGTACTGCACATTCAGCTCATGCCACAGTTCATTTAGCACATCCTTGGTAACCGGCTCTCCCTTTTGCATTTTCCGGTGAGCTATATGCTCAAACTCAGCAAACTGTGCCTGTCTGAAAAGTGTCGTCCTGAAGCCGTCCAGAAAATGTGTCATGAGATATTTTCTCTCATTCTCATCCTCACAATGCTCAAGCATATAGTGCATTAGAAGCGACTCATTGCAGGTGGATGCAACCTCTGCCACAAAAATCAGGTATCCCGCGTAGGTGATGCTCTGATGCTCATTTGAATAGTATGTATGCATCGCATGTCCCATCTCATGAGCCAGCGTAAACACACTGTCCAGATTGTCGGCATAGTTCAAAAGCACACGGATGAGTGCCGTAAGCGCCCCATGAATACGCACCGCTTCTCTTGTTCTCATTCTCATATACATCTATCCAGCCACTCTCCATGCCAGCCTTAAGTGTGCTGACATACTCATCGCCCATAGGCTCAAGCGCCTTTGCCACAAGTTTTTTCGCCTCATCATAGGTGTATGTTGTCTGTACATTGTCCACGATCGGTGCAAACAAATCATACATATGCAGATGCTCCACACCTAAAAGCTTCTTTCTAAGCGCCATGTACCTGTGCAGAGCCGGCAGATGTGCATGAACCGTCTCAATCAGATTGTCATAGACACTCTCAGGAATATCGCCACCGGATAAATACATGGCCCTTGCGCTGTCATATTTTCTTACCCTTGCATAAAAAGTGTCATTTTTCAGCTTGCTGATGTACATCATGGAAACAGTATTGCTCCACTTCTTGTACGAATCATACACTCCGCGGAACACCTGTTTGCGCAGGCTTCTGTCCTTGCTGCTTAAAAAATCTATGAAATTGCCATGCGTGATACGGATTTTATTTCCCTCGACATCAGTGATATACGGGAATTTGATATCCGCATTGTTGAACATGCTGAATATATTCTCCGGTGCTGCAGCCATCTCACCGCACTGCGCCAGGATATTTTCCTCTGCAGCCGATAAGGTATGCTCTTTCTGACGCATTATCTCATCAATCGCACGCTTATAGTGCATAAGCTCATTGCTCTCACTGTAAAAGCTCTCAAGCCTTTATCATCTATCTGCAAAATCTCCGGACTCGCAAATGCCAGCGCACCTGATGCCTGAACAGTCAGTGTCTCTGCCTTTGACACATATGCCTGATATTTCGACACGGCAGTATCCTGATGCGAGCGCTCATTCGCATAAACCACTATACGCTCCAAATAATAAGACAACTCATCCTGCTTCTTAAAAAAATCAAGCAGCGTTGCTGCACTGTCGGCCAGATGTCCCTTAAATCCGGATAGCTTTTCTGCAAGCTGTGACGCTTTTTCGCACTCAGCCTCCCACAGCTCATCTGTCTCATACATATCCTCAAGCTTCCATTTGTACTCGTCTGAGATTTCATCTCTCTTTTGAAGCCTTTTCTCACTCATTTTGTGTTACCTTCTATCTTACTCTTTTTATTTAGAATCCCACACATCTGCTCTGCAAAATGCATATAGACGTGTGGGATATATGTGAATTATAACAATTAAGCTCTACTTTGTAATTAAAGTGCCCATACCACCTGAAACTGTCTTACCCTCTTTGTTGAGCTTTGTGATAAGCACCGAACGGATGGCAGAGTCACCGATAAAGTCGATAGCCGCCTCAATCTTTGGAGCCATGGTACCCTCATCAAACTCGCCTGCTGCAAGGTACTTCTTTGCCTCATCGACAGTCATGGTATCAAGCGGCTTCTCATCCTCCTTGCCATAGTTCAGGCAGACCTTGTCAACGCTTGTAAGTATAACAAGTCTGTCAGCATCAAGAGTATCTGCAAGCTTTCCTGCTGCAAGATCCTTCTCGATAACAGCACTGGCGCCCTGAAGCTTATTGTCCTGTGCTAAAACAGGAATTCCGCCGCCACCGCATGCGATAACAACCTGATCCGCATCAACAAGAGCCTTAATAGCATCCTTTTCCACTATATCAACAGGCTTTGGAGCCGCCACAACTCTTCTGTAGCCTCCCTCAACCTGTGTCACATGGTTGCCCTTCTTCTCCTCTTCCTCAGCCTCTGCCTCTGTCATAACACGGCCGATGATCTTTGTCGGATGATAAAAAGCCTCATCATATGGGTCAACAACCACCTGTGTAAGTATTGTTGAAACGGTCTTGTAAATTCCTCTGCCAAGAAGCTCTGTACGGATAGCATTCTGTAAATCATATCCTATATAGCCCTGGCTCATTGCAGAGCAGACTGCTGTAGGTGTAGCTGTATACTCAGGATAAATCCTGCAAAACTCAGACATAGCGGTGTGAATCATGCCCACCTGCGGTCCGTTGCTGTGTGTGATAACAACCTCATAATCGTCCCTGATAAAATCTGCAACTGCCTTTGCTGTATGCTTTGTAGCCTCGTGCTGCTCCGGAAGAGTTGTTCCAAGAGCATCATGTCCGAGTGCAATAACTATTTTTTTCTTCTTCATGCCGACCTCCTATGCAAAATGAAAACTAATTTGCTTCTATTATCTAATATTTTGTGGAATTTGTCTAGTACTTTGAACTGATTTGAACAACATTTCCGCCACAGCGTAAGGGACGTAAGCCCCTGGCACCGGTGGCGCACACGTACTCTTGCAGGAGCGAATAGCGAAGTGGCTTAGATACTGTAGAAATTATGCCCATGAATCGAGTAGGAGGCGGTGACTAACCGCCGTCCTCTCACAGCACCGTACGTACCGTTCGGTATACGGCGCTTTCAATAGTTGACGTGCACAAGACTGATAGGCTGTGGCTAAATCGTAAAAAAAGCCACTGTTTATCAGTCTTTCTTTTTTCAGCGCCCAAATCACAGCTTTGTTATTGCTGATATACCAATACTTTCTGCGACTGTTTGCTATTGTTGACGCATAGTGTTCTGGGATTCCAAGTTTGACTAGATTTTTATATTTCGTTCTAGGTTTCTTCCACTGTTTCCATATACACATGCGTATTCTGTGATAGAGCCATCCGTTGATGTCATCTATGTTGCTCTTCATACTTGCAATTCCGTAGTAGTTAAGCCATCCCTTTGCATATACTTTGATTTTCTCAAGGCTTGGCTTGATTGACTGACATCGCTTACGGGAAGATAACTCCTTCAGTCTGGACTTAAACTTCTTCCATGACTTCGGATGAACTCGGACATATATGCCTTTTCCGTTCCTTCCCAATGCAAAGCCAAGGAATTTAAAATTTCGGATTGCAAACACGCTGACTGTACGGCTCTTTTCTCGGTTGACTGTAAGTTTCAGCCTCTCCTCAAGATATTTTGTACTGCTTTCCAAGAGTCTCTCTGATGCTCGCTTGCTCTTTGCAAGAAGCACGATGTCATCTGCATATCTTATGCATGGAACACCTCTTTTCAGGTATTCCTGGTCGAACTCATTGAGGTAGATGTTTGCCAGCAATGGTGATAGATTTCCACCTTGTGGTGAGCCTTCCTCTGTGTCAATGACCACTCCGTTTTCCATTACACCGCTTTTCAGATAGCGCTTTATCAACTGTACTACACGTTCATCTTTTACATTCTTCCGGAGAAGATTGATGAGAATTTCGTGATTAAGAGTATCGAAGTACTTTGACAAGTCAAGGACTACAGCGAATGTATAGCCTTGTTCTGCATACTCCTTAACCTTAAGTATTGCATCTTTTGCACTTCTGTTCGGACGATAGCCATAGCTACCATCTGCAAACAGCGGTTCATAGATTGGCACTAACTGTTGGGTTATTGCCCTGTTGAAGTGTACGGTCTATCACTGTTGGTATGCCAAGCTTTCGCACACCACCATCTGGTTTGGGAATTTCAACTCGTCTTACTGGAGACGGAGTATACTTTCCACGATAAATGCGGTCAGTTATCTCTTGTTGATGTTCCTTTAGATATGGAAGAGCCTCTTCAATGGTCATGCCATCAATTCCCGGCGCTCCCTTGTTTGCCTTAACTCTCTTATACGCTCTGTTAAAGTTGTCTTTATACAGTATCGTTTCCAAAAGTCTCGGCTGTGCACTGTCTCTTTCTTTCCATATCCGATTGAATGACCTAGACGCTTTCACATACCCTTCATGTTCCGCATTATCTCTTTGCGAACAGCCATTGTTTTCAATGTTTTCTGCCATAGACGGTCATTCCTCCTTTCTCGGTCATACTCAAGACTCCTACTGATTCGGTCCTTCACCTCTCGGCTACTATGACCTCTGCTGACTTCTATGCGTTCAGCATTGCTTTATGCAAATGGTTACCTCTTTCAAGGCATACCGCACAGACCTCCCTAGGTACCACACGTTTCTTCCTCTCCATCCATCTGCCTCATTTATCATGCATGATTCCGTGTAGTTATTGGGCTTTAACATGGGTTGCTGTCTTACCCACATGCATGACCTCATATGAGATTTCTGTTCGTCAGACCAGAGATTTGCCCGTGAGTTGGTATATTCCTCACATCCAGCTTCCTTCAGATTCCATCTCACGATGGACACCCTTGCCTTCGGCTATATCCTTCCCACTACCGGGCGGATTCGGGACTTTAACCCGTTAGAAACGTGCGCCGCTAGGCGCACAACGCAGAAACACCCCTGCATGGACGCAGGGGTGAGGAGAAAACGCGCTGGAATTACTGCTGGATATCCTTCGCAGAGCTTAAGGTTACTTCCACCTTGCTCTCTTCGTACTGTCTGCCACTCTGACGGGCAACAGTAAGAGTAACCTTATCTCCGGCCTTGTAGCTCTTTAACGCTGACTGCAGCTCTGTCATAGAAGAAATCTTTGTGCTGTCAACCGCAGTGATGATATCTCCCTCCTGTAAGCCGGCATTTGCGGCACCTGAACCAGCTGAAACAGATGAAACATACACACCCTGTGGGAAGCCATAGGCTACCATCTCAGATGAAACATCGCCACCCTTGATACCAAGGTATGCCTGATTCTCATTAGTATATTTTCCATCCTGGATAAGGCTCTCAATAATAGGCTTTGCAACCGACATAGGAATTGCATAACCGATACCCTCAACCTCAGTTGAAGAATATTTTACAGAGTTTATACCGATAACCTCGCCATTTTCATTTAAGAGTGCTCCACCACTGTTTCCAGGGTTTATGGCTGCATCTGTCTGGATAAGCTTGTTGTTGGTAACAGTCTCACCTGTCTGTGAATCCTGTGTAGTAACAGTTCTGTTAAGCGCACTTACTATACCTGTTGTGACAGACTGTCCGTATCCAAGTGCATTACCGATAGCAATCGCAGGACTTCCAACAGCTATACTATCAGAATCTCCGATTGTTGCAATCTTGATATTTGAGTAAGTGTCTTTTCCAAGGTCTGCTTTCTTTACACGTACAACTGCAAGATCGTCATCCGGATCTGTTCCTCTGATTTCTGCCTTTACCACAGAATCATCATCAAACTGTACTGTGAGCTCCTCTGAATCTGCCACAACATGATTGTTTGTAGCAATATAAAGATAATCATCATCCTCACTCACAATAATTCCTGAGCCACAGCTCTGAGACTGCTGTGACTGCTTTCCGAAAAAGCTGTTGTAGGTGACTGTTCCTGTATTTGTGATAGCTACGATGCTAGGCATAACCTCATCGACAACAGATGATACATCTGTCAGATCCTTTGCATCCCCTGAGGATGTCTGCTTAGTCCCACCGGATGTTGTAGTGGTAAGCTTTGCACTTGCAGTAGAAGAATTTGAAATAGCTCTCGTGCCAATATAGCTTACTCCTGTGAAAACTCCGCCTCCGACGAGTCCGAGATAAGAGCTGCAGCTACTGTCTTTGCTGCAAATGGTCCAAATGCACCAGGCTTTCTAGGTGCTCTCTGTTTCTTAGGCTTTACAGTCTGCTGGTATGCCTGACCATTCATATTCATCCGGCTATATGAATTGTCTGTCGAACCTGCTGATGTGCCGCCATATGCATTATTATTTATGCCTGAATTATACGACTGATTAGAATAAGGCTGGTTTGCATATGATTGATTTACATTTGGCTGTCCTGCTGCAGAAGCCTGCGAATATGGATTGTAGCTCTGTGAATAGCTTTCAGCTGATGTATTATTAGTCTGTGCAGCCTTCTGTGACTCATCCGGATTGTAAGGATTACCCGACATTGTGAAATTTACATTGTTTGTATTGTTATTTGTACTGTTAGTATTATTTGTATTATTTGTATCATTCATATTTCTATAATTGTTATCCATAATAATTTCTCCTTTCGTTTACAATTAGAAGTATACTGTCAATCTGTGTTTAATTTGTGACGGGATTATTTATTTTTTCATAAATCAGTTAACTATTTATAGCCTATGTTCCCCATTGCAGGCCACTATGCGATTATAAAAATAAAAATAACTGCTCATCGGCAGATGCACCTATGAGTCTGCGATAAATAGAAATTGCAGAATATCAATACATCCCTGCCAATGAACAGTTACCATAAATCATATATTAAATTTCAATTCCGTTCTTCTCAAGAAGAGCTCTCGCTGTTTCAACCGAATCTGTACCTGTCGCATTCTTTACAGGTGCAAACTCCTTCTCTCTGTCTACCTCAAATGGCAGGCTATTGTCCATCATGTATACCATATCGAGGATGAGTGTCTCGAACTTGTATGCATTCGGAGTCTCAGGCTTGTGCTCTGTACCATTCTCATCAATGTAAGGCACCTTCTTCTCTACCACATGAAGTGGAAGGCTCTTCTCTGCGATAGCCATGAGCTTGTCCACGCGGAATAAATAGTTTAAGATTACACCAAAGCCATACTGCAATGAACCATTCTCATTCTTTGCCTCTGCCATCTCCGGGGTAAGCTCGTAATACTCAACAATCGAAGGCTTGCCATTCTCAAGACACATAGCACCAACTCTCTCATATGGATCACATTTTCTGACCACCTTAGAGCCGCTGACACAGCCGGACTCGATTGTAGCACCTACAAATACAGGATCTGCAATCTGCTGAAGCACATTGTCCACAGCAAATACATTGAGCCACTCAACACCTTTGTCCTTCAAATCCTTGTCAAGACCGGCATTGATGAGTGACTTGAACCATCCACCGTTTCCGTTTGGTGACATGGCAAGTGAATCCTCAGATTTCATGAGCAGATTTCCATCAAAATCAACTGCCGGAACCATCTCCTGCACGAAAAACTTCACATAATCCTTGTTGTATCCAAAATAGTCGTGCTCTTCAAAGAACTCTCTTGTCATGCCATCATTTATCTCGCTTGTCATGACATACAGCGGCACCCATGTACCGGCCTGATTTGTAACCTTCATAAGGTTTGCGATAAGCTGCTCAAAAATGTAGAGCTCCTTTGTCTTTCCGATATTAAACATGCCCTTAGCCTTGTCAAAACCAAGACGTGTGCCCTGTCCACCTGCAAGAAGAATTGCACCGACCTTGCCATTCTTGACCGCATCAAGACCTGTTGCAAGGTATTTGTCCTTATTTGCCTCTATCTCTGAAAGCTCCATAGCAGCAAGCGGTGAAAATGTACCTCTCTGCTGCTCCTTGTTGTGAATCATATCAAGGTATGACCATTCCATGTGCTCAAGCTGGCTCTCAAGCTTAGCCGGAGCTTCCTCTGTTAAGAATTTCTTTAAGTATTTCTGGTTTGTTGCCGTGATTTTTTCTTTGATTTCCGGTTTCATAAATTCTCCCTTGTTCTTGTTAATTAATTATTCGTCAATTATAAATTATCACTATATTGTTATATTTCTTTATTGATATATTAATTACATTAACCATATTAAAGCATTTGAGACCAATCTAATGACCGGTCCCTATACTTATTTAAATTGTTTCAATTATTTTATTATCAGATTAGTACTTGCTAGTTTTCTTATTACTATTAGAATTACTATTTGTTGACTCCGAATTACTACTATCATTTTGATTTGTTTGCTCAGTAGTCTTCTTATTCTTTTCTTTCATACTAGTCGTACCATCTACGCCAACCGTATTATTATATTTACTTGTATCAACTGCTTCAGACTTTGATGAAACTCCTGTCTTGTCCTCAATTCTCTTACTTATTGACTGAACAGTGTCTGAAACCTCATATGCCTCATCCTTAAATAAAAATTGGTGCAACTGGTCTACATTGTTGGCTAAATCAATAGGAATTACTGTATCTCCTGAACCAGACATTGTTTTGGTAGTCAATTCGAATGGAAATCCTGTTGTATTAGCGATATTGTATGAGGTTACATCTTTTGCTAATCCCAGTATTTCAGTAGCAGAAAAATTAGTACTAATATCATCCATTACAGCAGTACACATTGATGTAAGTGTAGCAATATCCTCACCTTTCGCCTTATCCAATATAGCCTGTAACACTATTCTCTGTCTAGATGCTCTCATATAATCATCACCCGCTGTATATCTAATACGAGCATATGATGTAGCCTGAACGCCATTTAAGTGAAGACTACCACTGCCTTTCAGATAATCAGCAGAATTACCAGTTGTTCCTGCAGTTTCTCCTACATAGAAATTAACATATTTAACCTCCTCTGATGTCAGATTCAAATCAATGCCACCGAGTTTATCAATTACTTCTATAAGAGCTTTCCAATCTACACAAACATATTTTGTAATGTTCAAATCAAGATTAGAGTTCAACATTTTAACAGCCTGTTCTACTCCACCTCTTGCAAAGGCCGAATTCGCTTTAAAATACTTGCCATTTCCAACTGAAAGATAAGTATCTCTGTAAACAGAAACAAGCTGTACATCATTAGTATCATAATTTAAGCTCGCAACCATAATACAATCTGAATTTGATGACTTATAATCGCCTGGATCTCTTGTATCCAAACCAAACAATGCTATATTCAGATAACCATGCATTGTCTTTTTTGTCTCTTCATGCAAATCATCATTTATTCCGGCCTGACTATCCGTCAGTTTATCCTTATAATTAATCCGCCCCAATGTGCTGTTATATATTGCAAGTACTCCCAATACAACCAATAAAAGTAAAATTTCGAACACAAAAAGGATTATTTTCTTTTTGCCATTTTTTTTTTTCTTTCTCTTCTTTGCCATGTTATTTTTCCTTTTTCCTATGAATGTAAAGCCACGCGTCTGCGTAGTCCTGACGCTCCTTCTCTGACATATTAGTATACTTTCCAAACTCCAGATTCGTCAGACGCATCTGCGGCCTGCCACACTTGAAGCATTCAACCTCTTTCCTTCTTGAAACCATCCGTATCCAGCCACAATCCGGGCAAATGTATATTTTCATCATAGTCTTTATTCAAACTGTCCGAGAACCTCAGCTGACAAAGCATCAAGCTTAGCCTGTGAATCTTCAAGAGACACTCCTTTAACTCCGAAATAGAATTTAATCTTAGGCTCTGTACCAGAAGGGCGTACACAGCACCAAGCGTTATCGTTAAGTTCGTAGTAAAGTACATTAGAAGAAGGAAGACCTGTCGGCTCAACCTTTCCTGTTGTCATATCTTTTCTTGTGTCATTCTTGTAATCACGGATAGCAATCACCTGATAATCACCAAATTTCTTTGGCTCAGCGGCACGTGCCTTTGTCATAATCTCATTTATCTGTGCAGCACCATCAATGCCCTTTAAGGTCATTGTGGAAATGCCCTCTCTGTAGTAGCCATACTTCTCGTACATGTCAATCATGCCATCCCAGAGAGTCTTGCCCTGTGACTTGTAGAAGGCAGCCACCTCACACAGCATACAAACTGCTGCAGGAGCATCCTTGTCCCTTGCATATGTGCCCGGCAGACATCCGTAGCTCTCCTCCATACCGAATACATAATTGTTGCAGCCGGTTTTTTTCAAATTTGAGCATCTGCTCTCCGATATACTTGAAACCTGTTAAAACCTCGATATGCTTTTTACGCCATATGCTGCCGCAATTGCCTTACCCATATCTGTAGAAACAATTGACTCAACAAATGCAGGATTCTCAGGCAGAGTACCATTGGCACTCTTCTGGCTTAAAATATACTCACCGATAAGCATAGCTGACATATTTCCTGTAAATGTCACATACTCACCTGTCTTTGTATCCTTGCAGTATACACCGAGTCTGTCGGCATCAGGGTCAGTTGCTAAAACGATATCAGCATCCTTTTCCTTTGCAAGCTCAAGTGCAAGCTTCCATGCATCAGGATTCTCAGGATTTGGATAAGGACATGTAGGGAAATTGCCATCAGGCACTGCCTGGCTTGGCTCAATGTATACATTCTCAAAGCCCATATCCTTAAGTACTCTCTGTACAGGGCGAAGACCTGTGCCGTGGAGTGGTGTGTAAACGATCTTGATATCCTTTGCCATAGCCTTGATAATCTCTGGATGGATAGAAAGCTTGCGGAGCTCTCCGAAATATCCCTCCTCAACCTCATCAGAGATGACATTGTAAAGACCAGCCTCAATAGCAGCAGCTTTGTCCATAGTCTTTACCTGGTCAAATGATGTAACCTTTGCCACCTCAGCCATGATACTTGTATCATGAGGTGGAGTAACCTGTGCACCATCCTCCCAGTATACCTTGTATCCATTGTACTCACGAGGATTGTGGCTTGCTGTGATAACAACACCGGCTATTGTACCGAGTGTCCTTACTGCGTATGACAGCTCAGGAACAGGTGCGAGCTGTGGGAATACATATGTCTTGATTCCGTTAGCTGCAAGACAGAGTGCTGTGGCATCTGTGAACTCATCATGCATATTACGTGAGTCATGTGCGATTGCAACACCTCTCTTTACTGCGTCCTCTCCCTGTGAAAGTATGTAATTCGCCAATCCCTGTGTAGCCTGACGGACTGTGTATATATTCATCCTGTTGGTGCCGGCTCCTATTACACCACGAAGACCTGCTGTACCAAACTCAAGTGTGCGATAGAATCTGTCCTCTATCTCCTTATCATTACCTTCGATAGCCTTAAGCTCTGCCTTTGTAGCCTCATCAAAATATGGGTCTGTACACCATTTCTCGTACTCCGCTCTAAATTCCATTTATATTAACCTCCTGAAAATACTAACTATAATTAATATCATTATAATAAGTTACATTTCAGATTTTACCACACTCAAATATATTTGAAAAGTTCTAATTTCAATCTCCATCAAGTATCTGCTATATCTTAGTTTTCATTAATTCAAATGCAACGTCTTTGATACCACTATCTATAACCAGATCTGCCAGATATTTCGTCGGTTCCACCAGCCAACTCCTATTACTGTACAATCCATATTATCTCTCTTTTTACAAATTATATCATATCTATAATTTATAAATTCTTAGTATTTTATTAAATATATTACACTACTTAGCCTTAAAAACCAATAACTTACTTATTATATAATTCAACACCACCACAATAATCTGAGCTGAAAGCTTAACCCACATACTTGGGAACCCAAGGATTGTTATAAAAAACAAGAATCACGACTTCTTCTATTATTAGTGTTATAAATCTCCCTTCTAAAAATGCAAACATCTGCATAAAAAAAAAGCAGTTTTTGTTAGCGTTGGAGCCTTAAAAACCCATTTCTTATTGGTAAAATACGAAAACAGTACTGCAAACATCCATGACAATACATTTGCAATTAATTCATTAATTCCAAAGCATAAATTAAACAACGCATATGATACAATACTTATCACAAAAGTTATATTTCCAAAAATCGTATATAAAACAAGTTCTTTAAAATTATTTTTTTCCCTTTTTTGTTTATCCGTCATCTTCTTCTCTCAATGTTTTTTTTTTTAACGATTTTAATATAATAATAGCTTTTCATCATAAATAAGTCAACTAAATTGTTGTCACATAATACTTCTTGTAACTTTTATCAATCTTTTTTAATCTTCGTCTCTCACACTCACGTTTATACAACTTTCTAACATGTACTGCTCGTATGATATTATATATTAAATATTTTTTTTTCTCACTAATTACCTCCAAAAAATCCGCTATACTATACATAGTATAACAGTTTCTATTAAATATAAAATATTAATTAACAATCATTCTATTACCAATCCATTGTGAATAACATAAACAATTCCATCTACAGCAGTGTATTCACCATTATAAGAGAAATCAACTGCTCCATTTTTCACATACCATACTCCAATTTCATTCTCAACCAGTGTATTAGCTTTGAAATCTACCGCTCCGCTTCTCACATACCACCATGTATCGTTGTAATATGCAAGTGTATTGGCCTTGAAATCTACCGCTCCGCTTCTCACATACCACCATGTATTATTGTAATATGCAAGTGTATTAGCTTTTGAAATCTACCGCTCCATTTCTCACATACCACCATGTATTATTGTAATATGCAAGTGTATTAGCTTTGAAATCTACCGCTCCATTTCTCACATACCACCATGTATTATTGTAATATGCAAGTGTATTGGCTTTGAAATCTACCGCTCCATTTCTCACATACCACCATGTATTATTGTAATATGCAAGTGTATTAGCTTTGAAATCTACCGCTCCATTTCTCACATACCACCATGTATTATTGTAATATGCAAGTGTATTGGCTTTGAAATCTACTGCTCCATTTCTCACATACCACCATGTATTATTGTAATATGCAAGTGTATTGGCTTTGAAATCTACTGCTCCACTTCGCACATACCACCATGTATTGTTGTAATTTACAAGTGTATTGGCTCTGAAATTAACCTTACCATTTTGTACACACCACCACTTATTATTGTAATTTACAAGTGTATTGGCTTTAAAATCAACTCTTCCATTATGTACATACCACCAACCTGCATCATTTTGGACGAGTGTATTAGCGGAAAAATCAATTACACCATTTCGCACATACCACCAATCGCCATTGTACTGTACCAGCGCTGTAAACCAATCTGCAAAAGTTCTATTCTGATAATACCTCCACTGATTATCAGTAGAATCGTATGCCAGACCATCTGCTACATGAGAATGGCACCCTTTCTGCTGACACAAATAGTAAGATGTAGGGTCTGTCGGATCCCATGTATGCCAAGATGGTAACTTATAGGATGTAGGTTTAGAAAAAGGGCTCATATCCATTCTTAGAGTAAATTATAACCTTTGTCCCAATCTTACAATTATCATATATCCATTTTGCATCCCCTGCAGTAAGTCGTATACACCCATGAGAGCATGTAGTTCCCAGCTTATTATAAGCTTTTACGCTTAAAGCTTTAGGATTGTTTTTCGAATTGTAAAACACGGAATGAAATAAAACTCCACCTTTAATTCTTGTACACCACTGACCATATGATGGTCCCATCAGCGTCTGCCAACGATATTTTGCCGTTGTATAAAAAATGCCCTCTGGTGTATTTGTTCCACCATCAGAACAGATAAATCTTTTTAACTGGAACATAAACGCCATTATCTTTTGCCATATACTGTTATAATATCTTTCTTTTTTATTGACATAAATTTCATAGTTTGAAAAACCACCTGTTATTCCCGTCGTATCCTCAATAACATGACCTTGATTATCATAATATAATCTCAAAAGTCTTGCCATGCATAATTGAGTCGGAATCACTGACATAATAATTTGAAGATGTCGTAGCAAATACTTTGCTCCTACCAGTAAGAATAAGTGCTGTAACTACAAAACAGATTGCAACAAGTATTCTGTTTACATTACATTTTTTACTAATTCTTTCATAAATGTTCCTCCAATTACTGAGCCTTACCATTTTTTTTATAGTATATGTCTTACCATTATACACATATGAACCATTATATGAAAAATCAACAAGGCCATTATGCACATACCATAAACCTACATTATTACGCATTAGTGTATTCTTAGAGAAATCAACTTTTCCGTCTTTTCCAACATACCACCAGCCCACACAATTCTGCCGAAGAAGTTCTTTACCATACCGAACCTTACTACCTTCTACATAATACCATCCGTCAAATGTAATATTTTCTCCACTGACATTATCTGGATACATCTGATGTTTACCTATAGACTGAACCAGTCCATTTGCACTAAAATCAACTTTTCCATTTTTAATGTACCAATCACCCGACTGATTTTTGGCTATTCCATTGAACGAGAAATCAACAAGTCCATTGTGTACATACCACCAGCCTACATTGTTCTGAACAAGCGTATTTTCCTTAAACATCAATCACACCATTATGTACATACCACCAACTGCCATTAATCATCTGCAGTTCATCTACCGAAGTATTAAGCTTACCCTTCCTGAAGCAATACCAACCTGCATAATCATATGTTTTTCCATTATAATTCTGACTATTATAACAAGGTGTTGTACCTGAATAGCTAAAATCAACTTGTCCGTCATTAATATACCAATATCCGATATTGTTCTGTGCCATGCCATTAAATGACTTGTCACATTTTCCAGCAACAAAATAATACCATATATTATTATGATATATTAACTTTTCTACGGTTTTGTCTACCGAACCATTATTAAAATACCATAACGCCTTTTTATTCTCTGCAATTCCCGAAAATGATTTATTCACTTTTCCACCAGATATGTAATATACACCGTTTACAACGTTTGAACTTCCTGTATTCAGATCATATTCCTTGCAGTTAAGTTCTTTTTTACATCAGTCTCAGTAGAAACTCTGCCATTTTCTATATACCAGATATTGTTATTTTTTTTATCGTTAACCAGTCCTGTATAATCGGAATCAATCTTTCCGTTCTGTACAAACCACATAGTACCTGCATTATCTGCAAGCCCCGTATATGTGCTGTTTACAGTTGATTCTGATTCAGATTTCCACTCTTTGCCATCATATACTACATCTGTGTATGTTTTGTCAACCTTACCACTGGTAAACGAATACCAGCCATCAAATATAATTTTTTTTCCACTTGGCAGAGTCTGTGACAAATTGCTAACCCTATATAAACCATTAAATTTAAAATTCACAAGACCATTATGTACATACCAATCACCCAATCCATATCTTGCGATACCATTATAAGTGAAGTCCACTCTACCACCTTTAATATACCACCAGCCTACACTATTCTGTACAAGAGTATTAGCGCTAAAGTCTATTTTTCCGTTGTGAACATACCACCAATTATTATTTATATATACCAGTGTATTCTTATTCGAGATAAATTTACCCTTTTCAAAATAGTACCAACCGGAATATTTATAAATCTTACCATTATATGTCTGCGAATTATTACACTGCGTAGTACCAGAATAGTTAAAATCGACATTACCATTACGTACATACCAATATCCTACATTATTCTTCACAATACCGTTGAACTTTTGCTGATACATACCATTCTTTATATAAATCCAAGTTCCTCTAAAAAGTTCCAAAGACTCATATGAGAAATCAATCTTGCCGTTTTTTACATACCACCAATTTCCTGCATGATAACTCAAACCATTATAACTACTGTCAACCTTACCATTTCTGTATAAATACCAGTTTCCATCAGAGGACTGCCTTAAACTATTAGAATTAATTCCTAAATAATCGGCTATACCATTAGCATCAGCAACACCTAATCTTTTAATCTTCGACTCTGATGATAAAAATTCGCTTCTATCGCTTGCATTGCTTATAAAACAATGTTCAATCAATACTGCAGGTATATTATTCTTTTTATTTCCTTTAATAACTGCAAGATAATCTGCCAAAGAGCCATCCGGATATCTAGAGTTATCTTCTGAATTTCACTTATTAGAGTTCCTCTACCATTTTGTCTAATTCCCAGTGCCTTTAATCTACTTATGATATCAGTAGCGAGAATCCCCCCCTGAGTTCCAATATTTGGTTTATAATTCGAATTAGGATAATATACAGAAACACCTCTAGCTGATGAACCAGCAGAATTGAGATGAAAAACTGATGTATAGATCCGCTTTTACATTTTTAGAGAATTCTACACGTTTAGAATTACACACCTTGCTTGTAACAGAACTTCCTCCATTAGGGCAAGCATATGAATCCCTTACCATGTACACCTTTACACCAGGGAATTTTTTCAAGCTCCTGCTTACAATATGAAGCAATCTTGTAAGTGAGTACCTCCTCATGATATCCTGAACTCTGCGCACCTGCATGCGTTGCATCATGTCCGGCATCCAATACAATAACATAATCCGGAAAAGACGCAGCCTGCACCTCTTCCGTATCATTTACCCAATATGGAATAAAACCACATATCAAGGCAATCATCAACATAACAACACAAATTTTACTGTAAAACTTTTTTAACACTTTTCAAGCCATCCTTCTTTAGTACTTTAAAACCATCTTATACCTATTTATCTGCTAATGCCCCCCTCAAGTAAAATCAAAAACTACTATCGTACTTTATACCTCTAAACTTAGCATTGATAAATGATTTTATCTTCCGATTCCAATCAAGTTTTTCTATATTGACAGTCGGACACGTATAGTACTTATATTTATTCTTCTCAATCCAGACATTAATAAGTATCTCCGAAACCCTTCCATAGTATCTTGCCTGAAATGTACTATACCCAGAACTATCGATTTTCTTTTCAAGTTCTGATAATATAGGGAAAAGCCACTCACAATATGAATCCATTATATTTTTCTTTTCATTATCATCATATTGAACATATGACCACTTGTTTTTTTGAATAACATTATCATATGCATCAACATAGTCTGGACACCTTTCCCTTAATATTTCTCTCGTAACATCACGAAGTGTTCTGCATAATGTGTATGTGCATAATGAGAATAAAGACTTTCAATATAATATCTTCGCTTCTGCGGCAAAATTATATCGTGATTTGATAAAATGTTTTTTAAATCACTATCAGTTAAGATATATTTAAATTTATCTTTATCAAATCTGAAAAATCTCTTTCTGGCAAAATATCTTCTGTAATGTACAAGGCCACAATAATCAACATCAAGATTTTTCCACATCCAGTAGAGACCTGTCAACTCGCAATAATATGGATTTTTTTGATATATTATCACCAATATCATCTCTGGTGTATCCTATATCATCTTTGCCATGTGCGCCTACCTGAATTGGCAGATATGATTTTTCACTCGGCATACGATACACTTTATGCGCTGCAATTCCAATCTTAATATTCATTATATTTCCTCTCAATTTATTATTTTGATCCTTCGCCTTCAAAAACTACCTTAATAGTTTTAAAAAGGATTTTCAAATCCATACCTATCGACCAATGCTCAATGTACTCTGTATCAAGTCTGACTACTTCTTTCAAAATCTGTAATATCGCTTCTTCCGCTAACCTGCCACATTCCCGTGAGGCCGGGTTTCATGCTCAAACGGATTTTATGATGAAGGTCATACTGCTCATACTCATTAACTGTAGGTGGTCTGGTTCCAATAAGACTCATATCGCCTTTCAAAATATTCCAAAATTGTGGCAGTTCATCAATGCTTGTCTTTCGAATGAAATTACCAATTCCTTTACCCGGTCCCTTCTCAGAACCAATTATTCTAGGATCATTGTCCATTTTAAACATAAGTCCCTGCATTTCATTTTGTGCCATAAGCTCTTTCTTACGCTCTTCGGCATCCATATACATAGATCTGAACTTATAAATATAAAATGTTCTACCATTTTTTACCAACACGCTTTTGTTTAAAAAATACAGGACCCGGTGATTGTCTTTTTATAATCGGTGCCACAAAAATAAATGCAACTCCCATAATGGCAAGACCAACAACAGCTCCCACTATATCTGTAATTCTCTTAACTGAAAGCTGCCATCCTGTAGCTGTATTTATAGAAGCAGTAATTGCATCTGCCTCACCTATTCGATCCATAAATGCATTCGGAAGATTCTCTGGCAAGAATCCCATTCCCACATGGACAACAATACCCATCTGAAGAAATATATCCGTAAGCTCTGTAAGCTGTTTCTTATCTTGATATACATCTATGAATACTTCATCTACGACATTCTGACGGATATACTCTAGAAGAGTATCCTTGCCATAAATAATCGGTATATTCGCCTCTATAATGTTGTCTTTTTCCATAAGCGTTATCATCCAGAATTGAAACAGAGCCTATTCTGAACTCCCTGTAATTTTTTCTGTCTAAGCTTTGCTGCAAGCTCACCCAGACGATTTTCCGTTGTTATCAAAAAGCATGCTTGCCTGATTTTTCTCAGACATAACTCTTTTTTTCTAACAAAATTCTTCCATGTAACACCTGCAAATGAAACACAATGCAATAGCAAGCCACCAACTGACGAGGAATACAGTACGAGACAATATTGCAGTCTCCTGAGCCAGATATTCAAACAATAATAACAAAAATTCTACTACTGTTATGTGCTGTGCTACCGCAATAAGCTCCTGCCAATGATTACGCTGAATTATCCCCTTATAATTGTTTGTAAAAAATAAAACAGCTATATCTATTACAACCAGAACTATGCATAGACGCATATATAGCTTTGCCATATAAAAATTCAAGCCTACATGCCTAAAAAGAAATAGGCAACCATGAATGCAATCTCCAAGCATATAATATCAAGTATTTCGAAATCCAAATGTTTTAACCATTCAGAATTTTTTTACGATACATATGAACCTCCAATAATTAGTATACTCTTCCTATTTTATCACATATTTGTAAGTTTTGAAGCATAACATTATTCTATGGTCAGTTTTATTAAATGGTACAACCTCGCCGCACATGTGTTATGCTTGCTTCCCCCATAGCCATGGTTTATACCCGAAGCAGTACTTTTTTACTCAATTCTATCACTTCATCAGTCTTTGAAGCACACTCGTCCCAATATTCAATATCCTTATTTGACGTATCTGTTTTAACATCATAATTATCTATCATATATTTGCCAAGATACGATGTGAATTTTTCAGCTCCATAACTATTTAAATGCTCATAATCACCAAAATCGATTGTATCATCAATACCACACTTTTCATAATTAGCGTGATAATCCTCAAAATCATATCCGTACTCATCTACAATTGCTTTCATCTTCTCAATTCCATCTGTCTTAGTAGCCATAGTCTCATGCGGTGGAACAATCATAAGCATATTATTCACTTTATTTTCTCTACAATACTGCAAAAAATTTCTCAAATATTTTTCACAGCGCTCAGTCAATATATACTCTTCCTGAGTAGGCCAACCAATTTCAGCCAGTTTGTCCCTACCTCCTGTTGTCTGCGAGCGCGTATAAAAGCCTTTTAAATATCCACCTTTGTTAAAAAAAAGATGTGCACGCAAACAAAATGACGTCAAAACCTTGTCCGGATATTTCCAATTCCCATGATATTTTCCCATTGACACTATTGTATTATCCCTTATAGTATCTGCCATTGTAGTATTTATCGTATTAATTTTGTCCGTTCCCTCAGGCATATTGTCAATCCACTTTCTCAGCAATACTTCATCATCAAGATTCTCATCACCATGCAAAAATGTAGAAGCATTTACCACAAGTAATTTAGGATTTTGTCTTTTAAGTACTTCTCTAAGCATTGAAATATATTGACTGCACGGACTATCTCCAACAGAAAAATCCACTGATTTTATTCCGTATTCTTTCCACGCCAATCCCGGAGCAAATCCTCTATAAATCTCACTCTGTCCCATTAGCACGACATCTACACTATCTTTTCTCTCATGTAAAAAGCCATCAATATTTACAGTATCGACATTATCCATCACAATAAATGCTTTTCCAACAACTCTAAACATAACCATAAATATTAAAAAAAAAAATGCACATGACTTTATTATTTTCTTTTTATCATACTCTGCCTCTGTTATTATTCTTAGTCTCTAACATTATAACTAATATATCCTAAAAATAAAGTCCCACTAATCAATCTTAATAAATTATTAAACTGTTTATGCTTTCTTATCATGTTCAACCATAGACTATTATACAGTAATTATTAAGAGAAAAAGAAAGACTCCGGAGCCCCTCCCGCAAAGATTGGCATCCGGAACCTTGGTAAACACCATGTATATTGTAACAGATTTTACAAGAAAAGGACATCATATTTTTATCAGGGAGCAGTGAATTTCTTTGTCCAATATGTCAGATTCAAAGCTCACACCAAGATGGTTTTATAAAAAACTTCTTGACCCGCTTGGACTTGAATCGAAATACTACCGTGGTAATGCCATTGTAAATGCTGAAGTATAGCAAACGCAAAATTCCAAGTATCAATATTCCTTTAGCTTCCGCTACCTTTCTCTCTGCATCAGTAGGAGCCGGCGTACTTCCAATAGAGAAATCAATCGTACTATCTACCATCCAGTAGAATGTATCTCCAACTTGTACCACTCCGTTACATGGCAAAGCCTTATCCTAATCCTGATATTCAGTCATCCGACCATTATTAACATACCAAATCTGGTTGCCATATGGCACAAGAAGCTCTCCTGAATTGAAATCAACCTTTCCATTGTGAACGTACCACCACGTTCCATTATACTTGCATAATGTAGTGGCTCCAAAATTCACTCGTCCACCCTGTACATACCACCACGCTCCATTATACTTGCACAAACCTGTTGCATTCCAATTTACACGTCCATTATCTACATAATACCAGGTATTTCCATATTTGACCAATGTAGCTGATTTCCAGTCAATCTGTCCCTTATCTATGAACCACCATGTTCCACCATAATTACACAATGTTATAGCCGAAAAATCCAACTTTTCCATTATGAACATACCACCACGTTCCATTATATCTGCATAATGTAGTGGCTCCAAAATTCACTCGTCCACCCTGTACATACCACCACGTTCCATAGTAATTACACAAGCCTGTTGCGTTCCAATTTACACGTCCATTGTCTACGTAATACCAGGTATTTCCGTATTTAACCAATGTAGCTGATTTCCAATCAATCTGTCCCTTGTCTATATACCACCAGGTTCCACCGTAATAGCACAATGTCCTAGCTGAAAAATCAATTTTTCCACCATGCACATACCACCAGGTCCCATTATATGTGCATACGGTTGTAGATTTCAATCAACTTTTCCGTCATGCACATAATACCAATTGTTGTCATATTTAACAACTGTAGTTGATTTCCAATCAATCTGCCCTTTGTTTATATACCACCAGGTTCCATGGTATTTAACCAAGGTTCTTATAGTCTCATCCACTTTTCCGTTCTGTACATACCACCATATGCCATTATCATATATAAGAGTATTTACATCATCAGCAATTTTTCCATCTATAAAATAGTACAAATTACCATCTGCACCACGTAATACACCGGTCTTTTTATCTCCTACAGGGTTCAGTGACCAATGTGCATACAACACCTGATTCTCAGTCAACTCAACTATTGTTGAATCTTCAACCTGATTTCCACCCTCAGAAGATGTAAACCAACCAGAAAAAGTATATCCTTCTCTTTTCGGCTGTGGCAACTCGCCATAAGTAATTCCTTTTACAACATCTTTGCTTGCAGTAGAAACATTCCCTCCATTAGCATCAAATGTAACAGTATATTTCTCCTCCACAGGTGCAATATCAGTATTATTAGTGGTAAAAGCCTTTATACAAAGATTACCATCATTCCCACTTGGATATGTAATATTATAGAATTTAGTACCATACTTATAGAAGCTTCTTGAATTATCACGATTAACCTGACACTCCCAAATCATCGTATCTCCATCAGCCTTAGAATAAGCTGACTCATGATCCAATGCTGCTTTATCTAATGTAACAACGATGGCAAAAGAGCTTCCCGGTATCAATTTAACCTCATTTGCTAATGGTATCGTGTAATATCCGGCAAGGGTACTCGTACCTACCGTAGTAGCACTCTCCTGCAAAATACCGCTTGTCGGATCCTTCAGATTACTTAAATCAGTATATACTTCAATCTTGTAACCTACATTAGCCTCTCTCGTCATAGAAAGTGATACAGCCTTTAAACTCTCAGAGGTAACTCCCATCTTTTCTCCAACTGTAAATACATTGGCCATAGTTGTATATTGCGATACCTTAAAAGTGTTAAGACCGCCATCCAGCTGATAGTTATTATCATAATTATCAGCACTACCAAAATCAAACACCCAAGCTGTATCTACAAGAGATTTGGTATCATAAGACATCCAGAAATACTCCTTGTAATCGCCCCAGCTGTTCCGCACAAGCCACGCGCCATCATTAGAAGGCTTATTTCCAGCTCTAAAATTCTCCTTTGAGAAATTATCATCCCAGCCTACGATCATTATAGCATGTCCGCCACCGACATAATCAGTATCATAATATGTATACGAATCATCTCCGTAGAAGCCCCAACCATTGTCCCGGTCATAATACATAGCCCCTACTGCACCATATTCTTCAATAGCTTCTTTAACCAAATCCGGTTGCTGTTTAATATTTATCTCATATGCATTCTCCAGATGCGCCTTGTCATATCCATATGCATACTTATTCCCGATTACAAGATTATCGGATAAATTTTCCCACCTGTGCATACGGGACATCCGATTCGTTTGCAGTGCCAATCCACTGACCTAATCGACGTACAGCATACTCAAAGTTTCCACCCCGGTTAAGATATGCATTGCCTTTTATAGTATTTAGCACTATCTCCTGCTGTACCCTCTAACGGATCTGTAACAAAATTATAAGTAAAATATGCCAGCTGCAACTCACTGAAATCAACCGTATTCTTATCAGCCAAGCCCTTATTAATCAAATCAAACTCAGCAAGACCTGTACTGGCAAAAGCCCAACACGTACCATACGGATTCTGATTCCTATTTACCGGATATTTATCCTTTATATCCGCAATGCCATTCTCCGGATACACTGATGGAATTGCGGAGTATGTCGCTATTCCCGAATCATATACCGGAGTGTTGTAGTCCAAATCGCTTTCTACATAACCATATGTAATCTGATCTGCTTTACTCAGTCCGACAGATTGTACAGATTTATCATTGTCCGCCCAGACATTTGCTCTGGTAGATGTAGCTACTATAAACGCACAGGTTAACAGTGCCACTAATCGTTTTCCCTTCATTTTTTCATCCTTTCTTGTCTGTTGCGATAATTTCTGTAACTAATAAACTCTCATCCCACGGTATCCGATCAGCCAAATTTACCCATCAGTTATCCGGATTCTTATTGAGTCCCATATGTTGGTCGAAATCTAGGGCTATATCATCACAATCAAGGTACTATCCGACATAATATCGGAATCTTTTTTAATATAAATGCTATTAAAATGCATATTGGTATAACAATAAATGGCATCCCAACTCTATATACTATAGAAAGTGTATTCAATTCAAAAATTTTTTCGTCAGAATCTGTAACACAAACCAGTGAATCAAATATATTGAAAATGTATATTTTCCAAAAGCATTCGCAATTTTAAAAATAACATTATCTTCTTTAAACTTTTCCGCAAGTTGTTTTATAAATACAAAAACAGCTGTTGAATACAAAACAGTAGGAAAATTATTATATCCTTTATAAGTTTGTACAATTTGATTTGCCTTCATTGACAATGCATATGTTCCTATAAAATGCATAAGAAAACCCAACAATCCAATTAAATAAATTAATATTCTCTGTTTTTTGGTAATAACAATATCATTAATATAATATCCTAAAATAACATAAAACAAATATCCACTACACATTTGTAAAGTAACTCTATTCATCATAGTTGAAATTAAAAACACTACAAACAAATGGCACCGTAATATTTAAAACAAACGAAACTATTAAACAATATCTAAATATATCTTTTCTTGAATTTTTGGGAATAAGTGAAAGTATTGGTATACAAAGATATACACTAAAAAGCGGAATAAAAAACCAATACACACCTATTACATTTGTATTCATTATAGAGCCTATAATGCTTTTAAATCCATGTACACTAAAATCTAATTTCATACCGCCTGCGCAAGTCTGATAAATTACACCTATTATAGACCAAACAATAAATGGGATTACGGTTTTTTTTTAATTCGTTTATCAAAAAAAATCTTTTGTAGAATATTTGTCTCTATAATTTATTAATGTAACTCCGCTAATCATAAAAAAAATAGGAACTGCAAAATACATAAAACATTCTATAAAATTAGCAGACATCCAATATCTATCTTTTGAAAAAGTCCAAAATGCCCCATTAGAGTGCAACATAACTACTGCAAAACAAGACACCCCACTAAGAATAGATATATAATTAATCCTATTTACTTTTTTCTCCATAGCTACAATTTCCATCCCGGTTTATATACTTTATGAATACGCTTATTATTGTGAAGTGCATCGCTATACGCAGCTTTGTACAATGCCTTTACTTTTTTATCATTTTTACTAAATATGCTTGCATTCACTATATATGCCTTTATCAATTTCAATAAATAGTATCTTTTAGGAAAATGTTTTTTCATCATCAATAAGTTATTTCTTATATGATAGTACATTCCCCAAAATATTGCCTTGTCATTGAACCCAGGTGTATTATGAATAACCTTGCTATCTGTAACTACAACTATTCTTCCGGCCTGCCGAATTCTTAACGAATGTTCCTGATCATCGCAATATATAAAATAATCTTTTTCGCACAGTCCCTGCATTAGCAATACTTCTTTTTTTATAAGAGTTCCGACATAAGAGAATATATCTATACCAAAAGATTTTCTATTATACTCATCAGGAGTTGATTCTATAATTTTACATTTTAGTTTTGTCAAGTATAAATGATTTCTATGTCCATAATGTATTTTTCCATTATTTATTACAGTACTGCACAATGCTGCGATTTTATTCTGCTCATCAGCTGACAGCGTATCATAATAACTGCTAAGCTTCTCAAAAGCGTCCTTTTCAGGATATGCATCATCATCTGCTACCCATAACCAATCCGAATCTTTTTTCAATCCGGCCTCAAGTCCGTCATGGAATCCTCCTGCTCCACCGGAATTGTATGGCAGTTCAAGTACAAGCCTCTCACATACACCTGTTTGTGCCTGCCACTCTTTTAGAAATACATCTGTTCCATCTGTACTATGATTATTTATAACATAGATATAGTCAGGTTTGTGAGTCTGCGCTTCGTAGCAATCAAGTGCTATCTTCAACTTATCAAGTCTGTTAAATGTTACAAGTATTACGCCTATTTTCATATCATGTATCCTTTTCTCATCATATCCTACTCAAAACTAAGCACCGTGTTTTTCATACCATCCTCAAGCTTTACTTTTACACTCCATCCGAGTTCTTCTAGCTTTGTGGTATCAAGTCCTACTCTCTTGTATGCACAGTATCCACTTGTATCCTTTGCTATCTCAAATATTACCTGGCGGTCATTTTCCGGAAAAAGATCTACAAGTTTCTGCGCTACATCCTTGATAGGTGTAGGCTCAGTCTCATTTGCCACGTTGTATGCCTCTGTTATAGTACCCTTTAAAAAGTATGATAAACAGTGCTGTAACTGCATCCGTGATATAGCAGAAAGCTCTTTCTGCCAATCCTTCGCTCTTTAATACTATATTTCTGCGATGAACAGTATCGCAAATAAAGTCAGACATAACTCTTCCATCATTCTCAATTATCATTCCCGGTCCATATGAATGGGCTTCTTCTTGCAAGTGTATATGGAACCTTGTACTGACTGTAATAACTCTGAAGTATCTGTTCTGGACATTCGCTTACTCTCTGGATAGCATGAACGAGGTTCTTTGGGATCAATGATTCCCATATCGGTTTCCTTGATCATTGAGACGCCTTTTACCTCGCCATATATCTCTCTTGTAGAAAGAAACAGTACATTTGAAGCTCCGGATTCTTTGGCACATTCCATAACATTCATAGTTCCTATCGTATTTGCCCTTACGATTCCTACAGGATCATGCTTTATAAACCACGGACTCGCTGCTCCTGCCGCATGCACGATATAATCTATATGCTCATTCAGATTTATCAGCCGACACACATCCTGCACACACAGTTCAAAATGCTCATTTCCTATGAACTCTTCAAATTTTGCTTTTTTGCCTTTGCCTCATTTCTGACAAGTGCTATGACATGTATATTGTATGACTTTGTTCTGTTAAGATGCATGCACACACAAGTCATGTAATATGCAAGCATACCTGTCGCACCTGTTATGAGTATTGTCTTATCCTTTAACTGTTCAAATGGTACGGAACCGTCAGACACTATTTTGTCCATATCAGCCTGTACTACACCATGCGAATATAAACTCATATTATTCTCCTACTCTAACTGCTGATTTTCTTTTGCATCATATATCGCTCTGAACATATAGAAATCATCAGGCGTTGTAATCTTGATATTTTCTGTAGGTCCATCTATAAGAGCAAGCTTCTTGCCATATGCCGCCATAAGCGTACATGAATCTATCATACTTTGTATTTCCGTTGCTTATAGCCCACTCCTGTGCCTCGAGAATATCTTTCAGATAAAAGCTCTGCGGAGCTTTTGCAATTCTTGAGTGATCACGGCTTGGTATTTCTCCTACGTTACCATTGTCATCTATGAGTACGAATGTCTCTTTTGCAGGAGCAGATGTAATCGCAGCACCATTTTTCTTAACACATTCGATGTTGTCAGTTATTACCTGCTCGTTAATAAGAGGACGTACTCCATCATGGATTAGTACTATGTTGTCATCCACGCCATATACTTCTTCTGCTGCTTTAAGTCCATGGTATATAGACAGCTGACCTGTTTCTCCACCAGGTACGATTTTGCCTATCTTGTCCAGACGAAAACGGAATTTAAGTTCTTCCATATATGGTATCCAATCCTCAACACATACTACAACTATTCCGTCTATTTCTTTATGATACTGAAATAACTCAATAGTATGAACAATAATAGGTTTTCCACAAACCGACAAAAATTGCTTTGGTTTGTCCTTTGTTCTCATTCTTGTTCCTACACCACCGGCAAATATTACTGCTAAATTCATTTTTTCTCCTAACTATGTCAACACTAATCTGTTTTTAACATTCCTTCTAATTTTTCTACTTCAGTTTCTATATCAAAACCAACATTTATAAATGAGTTTTTTTACAATACTATGTTCTAAACGACACCCCTGCTTCCTTATCATATCTCTGATATTTTACCAGCCCACTCTTCTACACTTTTATGCAAACTGAAAAATTCAAAAAGTTCTTATTGATTCTTACATCAACAGGTATAACTTTCTCCGATGCTAAAACTGGTATTCCATTTGCTTGAGCTTCAAGAGCTACAATACTCAGTCCCTCAAATACAGATGGAAAAAGAAACAAATCAAATGCCGACAACCAACCCTGTATATCATTTTGTATTCCTGCCATAATCACTACATTATCTAAGTTATATTGGTGAATTTTGCATTTTATCTCAGCCTCATCTTCGCCTTGTCCGATTAACACTAATCTATAATCAGAATTTATATCATATAACTTTTTAAAAACATCAATAGCAAACTTTTGATTCTTCTGAAAATGCAGTCTCCCAATATTACCAATTACGAGCGTATTATCATCCCAGCCATTATCTAAACGTATTTTTTTTCCCTTTTCAATTCATCAAATTGCATTCTATCAACATCTATAGCATTATGAATAACTATCGACTTCTTTAATAACGAATCTTTAAAAAAACCATTTAGCTGCATCCTCCTGAACAAGCCCAGTAATCTGTTGCCCATCTTCCAAGCATTTGCTTATTAATTTTATGCAACATGCCTCTAAGTTTGCTATCCATATTTTGAGAATTGTGGCTATGTATTATTCTTTTTCTTAATACCGTATTTTTTAGCCATTTTCAGATAATCTATGTTTGCTAAGCTACACACATTAACCCATATTGTGTTATACTCACGCGCATATTTTTTAAAAAAATTCTCAAGTTCTCTTTTATACCGTGTATAGTTTTTGCTTCTGGCAATAAAATGAAACGTATGTCCACCACTTTCTATTATTTCATCTTCGTATGCAATTTTTTTCATATGAATTACATAAAAAATCAAACTGAAACTTAGTTTTATCAATTTTTCTATAATAATTCATAAGAAAACTCTCCACCCCACCAGGGTTCTCCGTCATTCCAAACACCAGAATCTTATTCATTTAATTTCTCTCCATCCATAATCCAAGCTTCTACTCCATGAACAACACGTGTTTATTTTCAGGTGGTAATACCATATAATCTCCATATATTCCACTCAAGTACTCGTCATAATTTGATGGGGCATTAAATATATGCCCTTCAAATTCAACTTCAATAAACTTCATATAATTTACCCTATCAATCTTCTCTCCAATTCCATACCCCCACAAAACCCCACCTATAAATTTACCATCATTAAATCCATACATTTTAGCATTTGAATCGATTCTTTCGCACAACTCGTTAATTGGTAAAACTATATTGGCGCATTTTGTCACAACAGGCTTAATTGCCTTTTTTATTGTAGATTTTCCTTTAGACACATCGGCAATCCTTATAAATATTTTTTCTCTTAATTTTGTTGATTTTCTGTATAATCTTCTTGTCTTGTCATCATCATCCGAATTACCATCTAAAGCAAAAATATCTATCCAAATATGATCGTCACATATTTTAGCATCATAAAATTTAGTATCTATCTTTGTCCTCATATCTATCATCTTAATAAATGGAGAAAACAAAAGATTTCCTCTCTTTCCAACTGATTATTTTTATATAATCCGGTAATATTGATGTATCAATATCATTATTAAGTATTCTTTCATAATCAGGTCTTGGCATCATCACATCAATATCATCATCCCATGGTATAAACCCCTTATGTCTTATAGCTCCTAATAATGTTCCACCAGCTAATGTATAATACAAATCATTATATTCACATAACTTTTGAAATTAATTAGTAAATCCAGTTCCCTTCTTTTTTACTTCTTCTAATTCTATTTTTTCCATTACAATTAACCTCTTTCTCTATAACTATTAATCCCAGCCTTCGTTATATAGATAAGTCCTGCGAACATATAAAAATGTAATTTAATAAAAGCAATTGGCAACATTCTAAATGACTTGCATTCTCTTAGCCTCACATTGTCAAAAAGCATTTTTAAATATCTTTTTCTCGGAAATAAATTTCATATTTTTTTTCTTTGTCAGAGAAACTCATACCATTATTAATATTAAACACCTCTCTAACCATGGCAATATTATAATGCATCAACACATATTTAAAAAAAGCTTTATTAATGTTCACACTTTCATTTAACATATTTTGCTGTGACACATTCATTGATTTCAAATATTCCGCAACCTTAGTTCCATCATATGTCCTCATACATGAACTATTATCTATAGAATAACAATAAATACTCTCACTACAAAACATTATCTTTTCACAGAATTTTGTATATTTTATTACAAAATCACTATCCTCAGCTAATCTCAATTCATCAGAAAATCTAATATTATTATTTAAAATAACCTCTCTTTTAAATAATTTCCCCCATACTTGCATATATCTAGTAGGATTCTCCAACAACTCTATTCTCGCAGCTTCAACCCGACCACCATCATAAACCTTATCATTGTCAACTATTTTTCTTTCCTGCTTTCCAGAATAATGGCCAAATAAGAACAGGTCACAGCTATCATCTTTTGCCACATCCAACAATTTAATTAATGTATTTTCTTTAATATAGTCATCTGCATCTACAAAGCAAATCCATTTTCCTTTTTGCTTTATTTATTCCAAAGTTTCTGGCATTTGAGACACCTTTTCCGACTCAAACACTGTAACATTTTCTTTTGAATCCGCGAATTCTTTTGCAATATTATAAGTACCATCATCGGATCCATTTTCTATAACTAAAACCTCTACATTATTAGTAGCACATTCTCCACAAATGATACTCTCTATTGCCCTGCTCAAATATTTTTCTGCATTATGAGCAGGTATGATAAATGAAATTAATATATCTTGCATCTTACACTCTGTCTTTACTTACTAACTACAACACCTAACACATTTAATCCCTGCATTTTACATGTCTCACCCAACATTCTCACTGCAACAAATTCCGATTTATCTAAATACTCCCAAAGAATCACATGCCCACAATCTACAATATTTTCTAAAGCATTATAATCTTCACAAACACATGATTCAACAGAAACATTTATTTCCTTTCCACCAACAATATCTATGAGTTTTTTTAATTTAACATCATCTTCTATTTCGCAACTACCAGCAATACATATTTTATCAATATTTTGATTCTTGCAGATCATGGCTACTTCATATGCTAAATAATCTATGGTCACATTTTTAGTAGCTGTATTTCTCATACTATTCCATATAGATGTTTTCTTGTCATCCTCAACTAATCCACAAATTTTTGTATCTAATAAATCTGAAATATCTTTTGGAGTTCTCACCTTTTTACTATACATATAACATAGTGCATAATATACCCCCACTAAAATGATTCCAACAGCAGCACCTAAAAAGAGTGTATTTTTTATATTATAGTAGGTCTTTCAATCTTCTTTGGTTCTTCAGCTTTCTCATCCTTTGAAATCTGTAATTCATATGCACTTTTTTCTTTATCAGTTAATACATCAATTCCCTCATCGACCTTTGTAGATGTATTAAGATATAAATTTCTAATAGAATTCTGACAATCTATTATTTTCTGATCATAACCACAACTGTAAATCTGGCTTACAAGCTTAATTGTGTGTGGTTTAATGCTTTCAGACAATGTGGCAGTATAGTCACTTATACTATCCTCTATAATCTGAGCCATTTCATTTGACATCTTCTTATCTATTCCACGAACATAAACGGTAAGTACATCAGTTGTATCTTCATACTGTGATGGCTGTTCAACATTAATAAGCAAATTCAAATCATCTTTGCTAAGAGCAGAATCTTTAAATTCTGAGACAATTTTTTTACATACATCGTCACTCAAAACATATGACGCGTACATTTTTTTTATATCACGAATATCATCTCTTGTAGTTTCTCCATCCGTGCCAATATAATAAGTCAAAGTGAATTTCGGCACCTCAGCTGGTGACAAATTCATAACAGGACTAAGATAATAATACTGTTTTAAACTATCAAGGTTTTCTTTTAAAGCCACAGCACCCTCGACATTTTTTGTTTCCTCATCATTTAAACCATCAAGACTGTCTTTTTCATTATTAACATTTTGGGATGTAGTGGTGTAGCTTTTATAGTAGCTCAATCCGGATAGTACTATGGCTCCTATAACACATGCAATCAATATCTTCTTCCATTTAGATGCAATATATAAAAACATATCCCATATATCAATTTTTCTTACGTTCATTTTTACTCTCCTTGTTTGATTTTAATTTTAATATTCTTAATAATTTATCTTCTATTCCCAACACTAAAGTTTCTTTTAAAATTGTCAATATTATAACATATATTCCAAAAAATAAAAAATTGCAGAAACAACCAATGTAAGAAAAACAATTCCACCCTAAACGTTTTATAAAAAATGCAGGGATCATACTGACGAAAACAGCACAGCAAATGTATCCATAATTTATATTTGAATATATCTGTTTAATATAATCTCGTAAACATAAAAATTGAACTATCCAAACTGCAAATTCTGCAACAACAGTTCCAATTGCTGCACCAGAAGCTCCAAAAATTGGGATCAAAGACGCATTTAGTATCAGATCAACTACCGCACCAACTATCTCCGAACTCATTACATATTTCTCTTTCCCCATTGGAACAAGCATTTGTAATCCCATTATGTTTGTAAGTCCGATAAATAATAATGTTGGCATGATTATCTGCATTGGCAATATTGATTTCGAATATGCATCACCAGCTAAAAAGAAAATACTTTCAGGTGCAAATATTATAAAGTAAATCATCATCGGGACAGCTATAACAAACACAAAATTAATTGCTTTATTAGATATTCTCTTAAACTCATCATTCAAGCCATTTTCAATATAATACGAAGCTCTTGGCAATAAAACAGTTCCAAGAGATGTTACTACACTTACTAAAACAATTTTTATTTTAACCCCCGCACTATAATATCCATTTTCAGTGACACCTTTTATAAAACCAATCATCGCAGAATCCAAATTAGTATAAATAGTTGTGGCACAAGACATTGCAAAGAAAATAGTAATTGCCTTTAAATGTTGTTTAAAATTATAATTCCCAATAGGCTTTAAACTAATATATTTATGTGCATTAAAAAATTAAGTATATTTGAAGCAGATGCCGCAAATATTGTAATAACCCCATACCATACATAATCATTTTTTGCTTCTCACAAGCAAAAAAACATCAGAATCAAAGCAATAAATTTAAATATAATCGATCTGATTGCGATGTACGTATACTGCTCTAATGCTTTATACATCCATTCTATACCAATTACATTAAATAAAATCGTAGCGCTCATCACTATAAATAGTGTCTTGTTGTTTCTCATTTTAGGCACTATCATAAGCGAAGCAAAAAATACAATATATACCAAAACACTTATGATAGAATTTATAATCAAAAGTTCCTGAACAACTTTTGAAAGTTTTTCTTTATCATCCCTAACTTTTGCACAAGCCCTAATTCCATATGTAGGTATTCCTAATTGTGCAAATAATGCAAAATACGCTATTATACTATTCGCAAACGAAACCAGACCTGTTCCAGTTGGCATAAGAACCCTTGACACATACGGGAACGTTATTAATGGAAATATGAATGCAGACATAGAAAGAACCACATTCATTATAAAATTAATTGTTATTGATTTCTGCTTCTTCACAATACGAATTATCCCTTCTATTTTTTATATATACGCATAATTCAGTTATACATAAAATCAAAAATGGATTATACGCAGGTTTTACTAATCTCGGCTCAGTTATACAAAATAATAATATAAAAACAGTAATCCAACTTATTAGATAATGTTTATTTTTTATTGAACAATACATCAACCCCGAATATAATATCAAAATGATGCACAAAACGATTAATCCATACTCTAAAGCAATCTGAAGATACGATGAATCAACATAATTGTATTTTGTTCCTGCTATCCAATCCGTTCCATACCCATTCCATTCAATTTCAGTTCCAAACAATTTAAATCCGTAGTCTTTTTATTCCTTCATTTCCTAATCCCAGTCTTCCTGATAACATATCATTTAATTTGCTAAGAATGCTGTTTCCAGGATTATATAAATACTGCATTCCAATTGCAACTGCAGCTATTGCTTCAGGAAAAAAACGACATAATTCCAACATGTTTCCTTATAACTTTCCCCTCTAATACAAACTTTCTGAAAAACATAAAAAAATGTTAATGACACTGTTTGAACCAAAAATGCCATTCTTGAATCAGTCATCTTATATAGCCAATATGAAATCAATATTCCCAAAATATATTCTATTATATTCAATCTGCCTTTTTTTTTATATAAATATACTCTAATATAATAAATACAAATAAAATAGCAGATGTTGTCGTCCAATTGAAGCCTAAAAAGTGACGCGGACGTGTTGTCGGATCCCAAATAACATCCTCCACTACACCACTTAAAGACAATCCTATTGATAAAATCATAAATATACTTTGAATCACAATTGATATTTTTATAATACTATCTGCTTTTACATCTATCGCCCCTATAAATAACATACTATATAAAACGTATGTTATATTTTTACAGCAAACCTAACTAACAATAAGTGCAACAACAATTACTCCGAATAGAACAATTTTGTTTCTATCCATAATTGTCTCAGATAATAATTTTATCATACATAGCAAATAACTTGCATATCTGACCAGTTTAGCTATCAGCAATATTCGAGACTGAACATTTTCCGAAAAAACACTCCACGCTGTAAGTTCATATACTGTAGTAATCATAAACAATGTAAATGCAACAATATATATGAACTCATTCCTATTAAGGCTTTTTTCCTTTATTTCCATAAAATTATCCTTATTCAAATAGCTTATTTCGTTACCCAATTAGTATATTATAACTCATTAGTCCCTACTTAACAATATTTTTTTATATTTGTTGATTTCATTTTATTCATAAAAATCATAATACCCATAAATAACCGGATTACCTATATCACATAACCACTCGGTTGTATTCCTTTTTCTCATCAATCCCACATATACAAGCTCCTGATAGTCCGAGTCCATATCACTAATTTTCTTAATTAACGGAGTTCCATTCATATCGTTCATTGATTTTTCAAATATATCATTCTGATATCCATTCGGGCTGGCAGCGTACCACTGTTCGACTATCGTAGGCATCTGTTCTCTGGTACCAGTTCCATCGAATCAAAATCACAATAGTCAATTGAATCGTAACCATTAGGTCCCTTTACCAGCTGCGTAACACCTGAATCATCTACTTTCCATACAAGTGCAAAGCCACATCCATATCCGCCTTCATTAAGCGTCAATGTATATACATCTGTAATGTATATATACAAAGCCATCTGCTTTCTGCTGATATGCCACCTGGCAAGTCGTATTGGTATTTCCATACTCTGCCGACGATATATTGCCGCCTGTAATTTCAGATATCCTGTCCGTCTCCTTATCGTAATCATATATATCTGTATATTGATTTTTGCCATTTCGTTTTCATAATTCATGACACCAACTATCATCTCATCGTCTGAGTCACCATCTATATCCAGATATTTGGCTCCCATGATACCACCCTGTCCATCCAGGCTTGAGTATTCTGCCAGATCCGGTGCATCCTCATTCTCTAAAACATAATTAATAGCAAAATCAGATGATGCCTGTCCCTGATCAGCTATCAAATTACTTTGCAGATAATCCCCCAACTTTTCATTGACATCAAAATCATTTGCCTCCGTCTCTGCAGGTTCAGTTTCACTCGGCTGCTCTGATTCTAATTCATCTGCATCATATAAATCATCTGTCTCAAACGAATCATCCTCATCACCATAATCAGCCATTTCATAATTACTATCATCCGGTTTTGTTGAATTTGCTATCACAAGCGCGGTTCCACCAACCATTCAAACCGCTACTACGCCGACAACAATTGCCGCAACTTTATGTGTCGCAATCGTGCCTTTGGCTACTGATTTTCCAACCTGCACAGCTGTTACTGTTGATGTTGAAGCATTTCTGCTTATTTCCTTGGACAACTCTTCCGTTACTTTTTCTATTGCATCCGGATTAACCTGCACCGTCTTGGCATATTGCATAAAAAGGAATAATAAAAATGATATAAAGGTAAACAGAATGCAGTCTGATACCTTCTTTTTCTCGGTCTCATATATGGCACTTTCGAGTTTGTTCAAAGAGCGATAAAATTTTGTCTTAACTGTACTCTCTGAACAGCCAAGTGCTTCCGCGATTTCTTTAAAAGGTGTATCGCTAAAGCATCTCATCATTATAATCTGCTGCTCATCTTCCTTCAAGTCACTGACTATTTCAAGAAGCATGGTCTGTTTTTCCCTGTTTACAAATATATCTTCCGGCACATTCAGGCTAAGTTGCCACCTTGCATATCGTGCGATTTCTGATATATCTTCTCCTGCTCACCAAGATCGTCATCGTCCGATGTGATAAACACTTCATGCTCGATACGATTCTGACTTTTTCTGTAAAAAATCAGTAATCTTCTTGTTTGTAAGTGTCATTACCCATTTATATGTACTTTGCGGATCCTTAATCGTCTCTATTCCCCTGTATACACTTATCATGGTCTCCTGCGCTATATCTGCCACATCATGATCATCTATTCCACGCGCCTTTATAAGTGCATTAACATGTGGGAACATTATATTGTATATTTGATTGTATGCGGTATTATCTCCACTCTGCATAGTAATCGTATACTGTGCAAGGCTGTCGTACATCTGCATCTGTTCCTGTGTATATGAATCCATTTTTTTCCTCTTTTTGTGTATCATTTTTTCCACGGATGCCTTCCTATCCGCCCTATCAATACTTTACTTCCATCTGCTATGCGTTCATCCTTCCAATAGAAGTATATTCTCAAGTCAGAATCTCTTCTTATCAACTTCATATGTGGTTCACACTTTATATCAGTATGTACATCTTCATATGTAAATGGAAACCACAATGCTTCCCTATGCTTAGGATCCACAGGACATTCCAGTAGCTTCGAGGAAAGTATATCATTAGCCTCTGCCAGATTATTCTGATATTCACAATATAACTCTATTGCCTCATCATTCAAAACAGCCAGATTATCTGTAATTTCTTTTGCATGAACCGCAAAATCTTTAATATGTTTCATCTCACTTAAAATATTATCCGCAAAATAACTATCTATAAAGCAAGAATGCATAAAATCAAAGTATTCCTCTGGTGTATCTATCTGTCCTAATCCACTGCGAGAATTACCTTATCCATGGCACTCCTACCAATAGTGTTTGTTTTTATTCTATAATACCACACTGTTTATGCATATTCTACTTAAAATTTCTTTATAAATGCTCTGAATGCCCAAAAAAATCCGGGGAACTTAATTCCCCGGATCTATTTGTGGCTCTGTAATCCACTTTACTGTCTTTATAAACAGCCATATAACCATCCTGCATGACATTTTGAGCATCTGCCAACGATTAATATTCCGTTACTTTGTTATCCTTTAATATAATACATCAGCAATATACTACGGTACTACGATAGCACTAGTTACTCAATCTACAAATACAAAAATCTACGGTACATAAAATGTAACACCCTCGTCATTTGTATATGAACCGCCGTTTGCATATGGTGGCTGTGCTCCATAATCAGCTATTCCTCCCATGCCGTCTGCCCAACCGACTTTTCCATCCATATATACTTTTTACACCACTGGTGACTCCACTTATTTTCATTCACATGTTCCCATTTATACCCCATACACTCAAGAACAAGTCCCAATGTTCTTGTTGCACCGGAACAAGTATACACACCCTTACATAATACTCCATATGGTGTCCTATAGTCTTTATCATCATTAGTGTAAACCGAATTATTACAATAATATGCTACTATCTTTGCTGCCTGTCTTACTTTCTCAAAGATCATTTTTACCGGTAACATTAGATGCTATGTACTTGGCAAATGTTTGTGCCTGCGCATTTTTTTTGGCTTTCTGTTATAGTCGGCTTAGCTCCAAATTGCACTACACCACCCTTAATAGTGTAAAATGTGTCTCCGTAGAGACATTCTCCGTTATAGCCCCAGTTGACTTTTTCCCATACTTACATAGTACCATGTGCTTCCATACTTCACCAGTGTTCTATCTATCCAGTTTATTTGTCCATCTTCGATAAACCACCATGTACCACTGTATTTGCATAGTGTCTTTGAATTAAAATCAACCTTTCCACCATGAACATACCACCAAACACCATTATATTCTACAACTGTAGTTGCCGAAAAATTAATTCTGCCCTTATCAATGTACCACCAGTTACCATTGTAATAGCACAGTCCAGAGTCATTCCAATGTACATTTCCCCCACTAACGTAGTACCATGTATTCCCATACTTTACTACTGTTGTGTTATTTTTATTAACTTTTCCATTCTCCACAAACCACCATGTTCCGTTATACTTTACAAGTGTTCTTGCCGAAAAATTGATTTTCCCCTTGTCTATATACCACCAGTTACCACTATAATAGCACAGTCCGGAGTCATTCCAGTGGACTTTTCCTCCATTAACATAGTACCATGTATTTCCATATTTCACTACTGTTGCAGCATTCCAATTAACTTTTCCATTCTCTACAAACCACCATGTTCCGTTATACTTTACAAGTGTTCTTGATGAAAAATCCACCCTACCATTGTGTACAAACCACCATGTTCCGCTATAATAACAAAGGGTTGTCGCATTAAAATCCACTTTACCATTCTTCACATACCACCAAGTTCCATTGTACTGGCAAAGTGTTGTGGTGCTAAAGTCTACTTTACCATTCTTTACATACCACCAAGAGTTATTGTATTTGCATAAACCTGTGTACGATGCGTCAGCCTTGCCATTCTTATAATAATTCCATTTTCCATCCTTATATACAAGTCCTGTATATGTATCCATCAAAAATAGATACCGGAAGTTCACCCTGTACTACTACATATGTGCCTATTGTTTTGCAGCCACTGCCTACCTCAATATAAGAGTGCAACGAACTATCTCCATAAAAATAAGACGTTTGACAAATCTCCTTTTCCAACTTTATAAATCTGTCAGCTGATGAATCATAATAATATGCATTCAATAATTTTGCACCCGGATAATTACCGTCAGAATCCTGTGTCATATCAAAATTGCCGTTATTTTTACTGGCTTCAATATAAAAATAACCATTTCCCAGACTTTTACTTCCATATTTTTCATTCAAAGTAACTGTATAAAACTTATCTATTCCTGCTTTTCTTACGGTATTTATCGCTTTTGTATCAGAATTAACAGAAACGGATGGAGTATAATCCCCAGCGATATTGTCAAGTTTATCAAAAGTGTATACCAAATATGGATTTCCGGCATTTTCGTTGTCGGTAGAACACTGTACCTCAAGAGACATTCCTTTTGTCTTTATCTTCTCAAGATTGCTTTTAGATATTGTAAATAGTTCCTTATAATTAGAATCATAAACACAAATATGCGAACCCTTTATCACAAACGATCTATCCAAAAGTTCCGATATCAGTTTATTCAGGTCAGTATTTATTTCCGCAACATTGATTACTATTTTCGGCACATTTTTGATCATCATAATTAGAAGATATCTCATACCCTGACCTCTTTCTAATGTCTCAATGTTTCCTTGTAGCATAACATTTTGATCGTAAGTCACAATCTCTTTCTCTGTCGATTCGCTTGCAAATGCCACTGTAGTTCCAGCAAAAAGCATCGAAGCAGAAAGGATTGTTGCGCCGATTTTGCAAACTATTTTTTTCTTCATATTCTCCTCCTTTACATGGTACTTTTGTTACATTTCTTGTTTTTTTTATTGTAGCACTCTACAAACGCTATGTTAATCTATAAAAACTTAAAAAAATCCGGAGAACTTACATTCCCCGGATTTTAACAAT